>Ga0209455_1000085_pt1 | contig 247601 bp, 250 predicted proteins | sample AraplaCol_mCL_r2_FD_184275 | JGI IMG/M metagenome (GOLD analysis project Ga0209455, IMG submission 184275) | Arabidopsis root microbial communities from North Carolina, USA - plate scrape CL_Col_mCL_r2 (SPAdes) (version 2) | ecosystem: Host-associated > Plants > Roots > Endosphere | place...
GTAGTCGGGCGTGCGCCCCATCCAGCCATAGGACATGCGCGACCACTCGGCGATCGCCGTCTGCTGGGCGGCGAGTTCGCCGGAGGACTTGGCGACGCGGAAATATTTGTGCGTGTAGCCGCCCGAACCGGTGTCGGTTGGGGAGGTCAGCGCTTCGCGCCGCTTCGGATCGTGCAGCGCATCGTAGAGCCGCGCCAGCGACCGCGCGGAATTGCGCATCGCCGGGTGCGTGGTGACGTCGGCGACGCGTTCGCCGTTGATATAGACCTCGCGGCCGTCGCGCAGGCTCTCCAGATATTCGGCCCCGGTGAATGGGCGCGCTTTGTCGGCACGAAAATCTTCTGACCGCATGTCGTTCCTCCACTGATGACGCCGATCCTAGCGCCACGCCTGCGGATCGGTTATGGACGGAACGACAAAACCGATTGGACTTTTTCCGGCGCAATGAGCCAGAATTCCATTCCCGATTTCTTCGTCTATGGCGAGCCGGTGCGGCCGCTCGATGTCGGTTTCCTGCATGTCGAGACAGTGCTTGCGCGCGGCAATATCCATCTCGGCCAGGTCGCGGCGCACAAGCATCCGCAGATGGGCCAGATCACCTACTGGACCAGCGGCTCCGGCACCTATCGCATCGAGGACCGCTCCTGGGACTTTTCGGCACCCGCCGTCAGCTTCGTGCCGAGCACCATCGTGCATGGCTTCTCGATCGGCCCCGGTACCGATGCCATAGTCGTCTCCGTCGCCGACGACGCGCTCGCTGCCCTTGCCGGTCACAGCCTGTTGCCGCTGGACAGGCCGGTCTTTGCCGATGGCCTGCCGCGACACGCCGCGTGGAAAAGGCTGGCGGCGGTACTGGAGATGATCGCCGCCGAACACGCCGAGGCGCAGGCCGGCAATGACAAGGTCCTGCCGGCGCTGATTGCCGTCGCGCTCTCCCACATCGCACGTCTCGCGCCGGCGACTGTCGCCGCCGCACCGTCTTCCGATGCGTCGCTGGCCATCGGCCTGCGCCGGCTTGTGGACGCGCATTTTCGCGACAACTGGCCGGTCGACCGCTACGTCGAGGCGCTGGCCACCACACCGCATCTCCTCGACAAGGCCGCGCGGGTGGTGCTGGGCAGCGGCGTCAAGCGCGTGGTCAGTGAGCGGCGGCTGCTGGAAGCCAAGCGGCTGCTCCTGTTCACCGTTCGCACCGTCGAGGACATCGCCTACGAGATCGGCTTTGATGACACCGCCTATTTCTCGAGGTTCTTCCGCGAGCGCGTCGGCGAAGCGCCTGCCGCCTGGCGAAGGAAGCAGTTGCGGCAGGGCTGAGGCAAGCCCGCGCACTTTCTCGCTTGACTGACCGGCCGGACCGAATACCCTAAGGCCAAATACCGGCTCTGATCGCCGGGCGGCAAGAATGCCTCGTATGCCTCGCCCTTGCGGCGCTGGCTGCGGGGCTTTTTCATTTCTGGGGTCCTGTTTGAAACGGCGCATCGAGATCGGCATCCTTTATTCCCGTTCGGGGAGCTATCAGCTGGTCTCCGATGCGTGCCGCATCGGCGCCATGCGGGCGATCGCCGACATCAATGCCGACCGCGGCTCGGGCATCGAGCTGGTGCCGGTCGAACGCGATCCGCAAAGCAATGCCGATCGCTACGCGACGCTGTGCGAAGACATCTTCAAGACCAGCAGCGCGCGCCATGTCGTCGGCTGCGTCACCTCCTGGAGCCGCAAGGAGACGATCCCCGTGCTGGAGAAGGCCGGCGGCATGCTCTGGTACGCCTGCCCCTATGAGGGGTTCGAGGCCAACGAGCATGTCGTCTACATGCACGCCTGTCCCAACCAGCATCTGGTGCCGCTGATGGCCCATGTCGTGCCGCGCTTCGGCGCCAACAGCTTCCTGCTCGGCTCGAACTATATCTGGGGCTGGGAGATGAACCGCGTGGCGCGCGACCTGATCGCCGACGCTGGCGGCAAGGTGCTGGGCGAACGTTATCTGCGCATCGGCGAGACCGACGTGTCACGCCTGATCGGGGAGATCCGGGCAACGCGGCCGAACTTCATCCTCAACAATCTGATCGGTACCTCGTCCTACGCCTTCCTCGCCGCCTACCGCGATTTGGGCGACGAGGATCCCGCCTTCCGTCCGCAAACCTGCCCCGTCATCTCCTGCAACCTCACCGAGGGCGAGTTGCCGGCGATCGGCGAGACGGGCAGAGGGCATCTGTCCGTCGGTCCGTATTTCGCGCCGCGGCCGGCGGCCTTCGCCTCGTCCTTCGAAGCCTCCGCCTATGCCTCGGTGCAGGTCATGGCCGACGTGCTCTCGCGTGATCCCGAAGCCGGTCCGGCGGAATTCTCCAAGGCCTTCGCCGAACGGCGCTTCTCCACCCGGCTCGGACCAATCGCCATCGACGCCAACACCCAGCATGCGACGCTGCCTGTCATCATCGGCAGGATCGCTGATGGGTTCTTCGAAGTCGTCAGCCGCGAGGATGAGGTCGCGCCGGATCCCTATCTGTCGCGCTACGATCCCGCCAGGACGTTCGGGCGCCCGCGCCTGCGGGTGGTGTCGTGACCAGAACGCCGCGCATCCCCAATCTCGGCGGCGCCAGGGCCTTCATCCTGCATCGCCCGCATCCGACCGTGCAGGCCATCACCAGGCAATTGTCGGCGATCGGCCTGATCGCGCTCGACTGCTGGCCGGAATTGCCGCCGGAGGCGCTAGCCGCCGACTTCGTCTTCTTCGATGCCGATCTCGGCTTCGACGAGCAATTCCCCTGGAAAGCCGGTGAAGCGCCGATGCCATTGGTGGCGCTGATCGGCTCCGAGGCGCCCGGCCGCATCGAATGGGCATTGTCGCACAAGGCGGATGCGCAGCTCCTGAAGCCGGTCGGTACCGCCGGCGTCTACAGCGCCCTATTGATCGCAAGGCAGAGTTTCGAGGCGCGCAAACACTTAGCCGGCGAAATCGCCTCACTGCGCCAGCGCGTCGCCGAGCGGCAGACCATCGTGCGCGCGGTGGCGGCGTTGTCCAAAGGCTCAGACGACGAGCGCGCCTATGCGCAACTACGCTCGCTGGCGATGAGCTGGCAGATCAGCGTCGAGGAAGCCGCGCGCCGGATCGTGGCGATGACGGATGAGGAAGCAACGGGAGAGGAAGGCGGCAATGACCAGTCCCATCGCGCCTGACCTCCAGGCCACAGTGCGCATGCCGGCCAAGCCGCGCGCCGGCGTCTGGCGCCGGCTGGTCAAACGGCGACTGGCGCTGCTCGGCCTGATCATCGTCGCCATCGTCGTCGCCGGCGCCGTGCTGGCGCCGTGGCTGACCGGCTATGATCCCAACGAACAGATGTTCGACGGCCTGACCATAGAGGGCTCGCCGCTGCCGCCGGATGCCAAATTCTGGCTCGGCACCGACCTGCTCGGCCGAGACCTTCTGACCCGCATCCTCTATGGCGCCCGCACTTCATTGATCATCGGCATCGTCGCCAACGGCGTGGCGCTGTTCATCGGCACCTTGGTCGGCGTCACCGCCGGCTATTTCCGCGGCTGGATCGGAAGTGCGCTGATGCGTTTCACCGATCTGATGATGGCGTTTCCGGCGCTGCTGCTCGCCATCTGCCTGGCGGCGGTTTTCCAGCCGAGCCTGTGGATCGTCGCCATGGTCATCGCGCTGGTGAACTGGGTGCAGACCGCACGCGTCGTCTACACCGAGACCAGCTCCTTGGCCGAGCGCGAGTTCATCGACGCAGAGCGCACCATCGGCGCCGGCGCGCCGCGCATCCTGTTCCGCCACATCCTGCCGCATCTCCTGCCGACCATCATTGTCTGGGGCACGCTCGGCATTTCGACGACGGTGCTGCTTGAAGCGACGCTGTCCTTCCTCGGCATCGGCGTGCAGCCGCCGACAGCATCCTGGGGCAACATCATCTTCGAGAACCAGACCTATTTCCAGGCGGCACCTTGGCTGGTGTTCTTCCCGGGTGCGGCGATCCTGGCGCTGGCGCTGGCCTTCAACCTGATCGGCGACGCGCTGCGCGACATCCTCGACCCGACGCAAAGAGGCCGGGCATGATCGCCTATCTCGGCCGCCGCCTCATCCAGTCGGCTCTAATCCTGCTCGGCGTCTCGCTGATCACCTTTGCGCTGCTTTATCTGCTGCCGGCCGATCCGGTGCGCCAGATCGCCGGCCGTAGCGCCACGCCGCAGACGGTCGAAAACATCCGCCAGCAGCTCGGCCTCGACCAGCCTTTCATCGTCCAGTATTGGCACTACCTGACAAAGCTCATCAGCGGCGATCTCGGCCGCTCCTACATCCAGCGCTCGGAAGTCACCGAGCTCATCGTCTCGCGGCTGCCGGCCAGCCTGCTCCTGATGGTCGGCGCCATCCTGTGCGAATTGCTGATCGGGCTGAGCATGGGCCTCATCGCCGCCGTCAAGCGCGGCACGGCGACCGACCAGACCTTGATGGTCGCCTCCTTCGTCGGTGTCTCGGCGCCGCAATTCGTCGTCGGGCTTTTGCTGCTCTACGTCTTTGCCGTCAGGCTCAGCTGGTTTCCGATCGGCGGCTACGGCACCTGGCGTCATCTGGTGCTGCCGTCGCTGACCATGGGCATACTCGGCGCCGGCTGGTATGCGCGCATGATGCGCTCGTCGATGATCGACGTGCTGCGCCAGGACTATGTCCGCACCGCGCGTGCGAAAGGCCTGGCGCGCGGCGCCATCATCTTCCGCCATGCGCTGCCCAACGCCATCCTGCCGGTCATCGCCATGATCGGCATCGACATCGGCATCTTCATGGGCGGCATCGTCGTCGTCGAAAGCGTGTTCGGCTGGCCCGGCATCGGCCAGCTCGCCTGGCAGGCCATCCAGCGCGTCGACATCCCCATCATCATGGGCGTCACGCTGGTCTCGGCCTTCGCCATCGTGGTCGGCAATCTCTTGGCCGACTTCATCGCGCCCTTCATCGACCCCCGCATCAAGCTCAGATGAAACCAAGAAAACAATCAGAGAAAGGGAACACCAAATGAAAAAATTCCTCGCCTCCACAGTGGCGGCATCGGCGCTGGCGCTGATGCTCGGCATGACAAGTGCTCGCGCTGAAGACACCGTCGATCCCAACGCCAAGCAGGGCGGAGAGATCATCGCCACCTACAAGGACGACGTGACCACGCTCGACCCCGCCATCGGCTATGACTGGCAGAACTGGTCGATGATCAAGAGCCTGTTCGACGGGTTGATGGATTATGAACCGGGCACGACCAAGCTGAAGCCCGACCTTGCCGAAAGCTACGAGATTTCGCCCGACGGCAAGACCTTCACCTTCAGGCTGCGCCACGGCGTCAAATTCCACAATGGCCGCGAGATGACGGCCGACGATGTGAAATATTCGCTCGACCGCGTCACCAACCCGAAGACGCAGAGCCCGGGTGCCGGCTTCTTCGGTTCGATCAAGGGCTATGACGATGTCGCGGCCGGCAAGGCCGACAGCCTGGCGGGTGTCACCGTCGTCGACCCCTACACCGTCAAGTTCGAACTGAGCCGCCCCGACGCCACCTTCCTGCATGTCATGGCCATCAACTTCTCGCATGTCGTGCCGAAGGAAGAGGTCGAGAAATATGGCGCCGATTTCGGCAAGCACCCCGTCGGCACCGGCGCCTTCAAGCTCGCCGAGTGGACGCTCGGCCAGCGCATCGTCTTCGAGCGCAATCCGGACTATTGGCACAAGGGCCTGCCGCATCTCGACAAGATCACCTTCGAGGTCGGCCAGGAGCCGATCGTGGCGTTGCTGCGCCTGCAGAAGGGCGAGATCGACCTGCCCCTCGACGGCATTCCGCCGGCAAAATTCCAGGAGGTGATGTCCGACCCCGAGCAGAAGGCGCGCGTCGTCGAGGGTGGCCAACTGCACACCGGCTACATCACCATGAACACCACCATGGCGCCTTTCGACAATGTGAAGGTGCGCCAGGCCGTCAACATGGCGATCAACAAGGCGCGCATCATCCAGATCATCAATGGCCGTGCCGTGCCGGCCAACCAGCCGCTGCCGCCGTCGATGCCGGCCTACGACAAGCAATACAAGGGCTATCCCTATGACGTTGCCAAGGCCAAGGCGCTGCTTGCGGAGGCAGGCCACCCCGATGGCTTCGACACGCAATTGTTCGCCATGAACACCGATCCCAACCCGCGCATTGCCCAGGCGATCCAGCAGGACCTGGCGGCGATCGGCATCAAGGCCAGCATCCAGGCCCTGGCACAGGCCAACGTCATCGCCGCCGGCGGCGACAAGGCCGGCGCACCGATGATCTGGTCCGGCGGCATGGGCTGGATCGCCGACTTCCCCGATCCCTCGAACTTCTACGGTCCGATCCTTGGCTGCGCCGGCGCGGTGCCGGGCGGCTGGAACTGGTCGTGGTATTGCAACAAGGATCTCGATGCCAAGGCCGCCGAAGCCGACTCGATCGTTGATCCGGCGAAGTCCGATGAGCGCTACAAAATGTGGAGCGACATCTACGCCAAGATCATGGCGGACGCGCCCTGGGCGCCGGTCTTCAACGAACAGCGCTTCACCATGAAATCCGCGCGCATGGGCGGCGCCGACAACCTCTATGTCGACCCGGTCCACGTTCCGATCAACTATGACAATGTGTACGTAAAAGATGTGCAATAACTGCGACTACACCATCCACGGGCGCCATCACCATTTCGGCTGGGACAATTCCTTTGCCCCGGCCGAGCGGGTGGCGCCCGGCTCGACCATCGAGTTCCAGTGCCTGGATTCCTCCGGCGGCCAGCTGAAGGCCGACAGCACGGTCGCCGACATCGCGAAGCTCGATTTCGCCGGGATCAACCCGGTGACCGGGCCGATCTTCGTCGAAGGCGCCGAGCCCGGTGACGCATTGAAGGTGACGATCGAGCTGTTCAAACCGTCCGGCTTCGGCTGGACGGGGAACATTCCGGGGTTTGGCCTGCTCGCCGACGACTTCAAGGAGCCGGCGCTGAACATCTGGAAATACGATGCCGTCTCGCTCGAGCCGGCGCTGTTCGGCAAAAACGCGCGCGTGCCGCTGAAGCCGTTCGCCGGCACCATCGGCAATGCGCCGGCCGAGATGGGCCTCCACTCGGTGGTGCCGCCGCGGCGTGTTGGCGGCAATCTCGACATCCGCGATCTCGCCGCCGGCACCACGCTGTATTTGCCGGTGGAAGTGGCGGGTGCGCTGTTCTCGGTCGGCGATACGCACGCCGCGCAAGGCGACGGCGAGGTCTGCGGCACGGCGATCGAAAGCCCGATGGATGTCGTGCTCAAGCTCGATCTGGTCAAGGACGCCAGGCTGAAGACGCCACGCTTCACCACGCCCGGTCCGGTGACGCGTCACCTCGACGCGAAGGGCTATGAGGTGACGACGGGCATCGGCCCCGACCTGATGGCCGGTGCCAGGGAAGCGGTTGCCCAGATGGTCGACCTGCTTGCCGGGCGCTATCAAATCGACCCGGTCGAGGCCTACATGCTGGCCTCGGTCTGCGGCGATCTCAGGATCAGCGAGATCGTCGACATGCCGAACTGGGTGGTGTCATTCTACTTCCCGCGCTGCGTGTTTGAATGAACGCAGGTGCTAGCAAAAACCGGCCCGGGGCGACCGCCCCGGCGATGGCAGGACCGGTGCTCGACATCGCCAACCTCTCCGTCAGCGTGCGCGGCAAGGATGGCGAGCGCGAGGTCGTGTCCAACCTGTCGCTGACGCTGGCGCGCGGCGAGACGCTTTGCATTGCCGGCGAATCCGGCTCCGGAAAATCGATGACCGCGCTGGCGATCATGCAATTGCTGCCGCAGCCTGCCGCCCGCATATCGTCAGGCGAAATCCATCTCGGCGATACCGATCTGGCTGATCTCGACGAGCGCCGGATGCGCCGCATTCGCGGCGACCGCATCGCCATGATCTTCCAGGAGCCGATGACCTCGCTCAACCCGGTGCTGTCGATCGGCCGGCAGCTCACCGAATCGATCGAGGCGCATACCAGCCTCTCGCCAGCCGAGGCGCGCCAGCGTGCCATCGAGGCACTGAAGGCGGTGCGCATCTCGGAAGCCGAAAGCCGGCTAAGGCAGTTCCCGCACGAACTCTCCGGCGGCATGCGCCAGCGGGTTATGATCGCCATGGCCCTGGCGCTCAAGCCTGACGTGCTGATCGCCGACGAGCCGACGACGGCGCTCGACGTCACCGTGCAGGGCGAGGTGCTGGAACTGCTGCGCGACCTGCAGCGCCAGCACGGCACCAGCGTCATCCTCATCACCCATGACATGGGCGTGGTCGCCGAAATGGCCGATCGCGTCATCATCATGCGGCATGGCCGCATGGTCGAGGAAGGCACGACGGCCGATATCTTTGCCCGGCCGCAAGCCGACTACACACGCGAACTGCTGGCCGCCGTGCCGCGCATCGGCAGCGGCGTCGGCCGGCAGAAATCCAGGGATGTCGAGACGGCGACGCCGGCCAATGTCGCAATGGTCAAGGACCTGCATGTCCGCTTCGACCTGCGCGGAGGCGTCTTCGGCAGGGTCACCCGCCGCGTTCATGCGGTCGAGGGCGTCAGCTTCTCGATCGCGCCCAACGAGACGCTGGCGCTGGTCGGTGAATCCGGCTGCGGCAAGTCGACCACCGCCAAGGCGCTGGCCGGGCTGGTGCCTTACAGCGGTGACATCGTCGTTGGCGGACGCAATCTGTCAGGCCTCGGCCGCGACGAACGCAAGGCGGTGCGCCGCGACGTGCAGATGATTTTCCAGGACCCCTTCGCCTCGCTCGACCCGCGCATGCGTGTCGGTGATCTCGTTGCCGAGCCGCTGGTCATCCATGGCATCGCCTCCAGGCAAGAGCGCAGCCAGCGTGTCGCGGCGCTGTTCGAACGCGTCGGCCTGTCGGCCGATCAGATGGAGCTTTATCCGCACGAATTCTCCGGCGGCCAGCGCCAGCGTGTCTGCATAGCCCGCGCGCTCGCCTTGCGGCCGAAGCTGATCATCGCCGACGAAAGCGTGTCGGCGCTCGACGTCTCGGTGCAGGCGCGCGTGCTCGATTTGTTGAAGGAATTGCAGCGCGAATTCGGCGTCGCCTATCTCTTCATCTCGCATGACATGGCGGTGGTCGAGAATATCTCCGACCGCGTCGCCGTCATGTATCTCGGCCAAATCGTCGAAATGGGCACGCGCGACCAGGTCTTTTCCAACCCATGCCATCCCTACACCAGGCGGCTGATCGAAGCCGTGCCGGTGCCCGACCCGGCGCGGCGCAGAAGCCGCTTCGCCCGCCTCGACCAGGAAATCCCGAGCGCCACCCGCAGGATCGGCGAGGCGCCGCTGAAACTGGCGTTGCAGGATATCGGCAACGGCCACCTCGTCGCTGCGGGTGGCTAGGACGCACCGCTGGGTAAATTGCCGGCCGCTGACGGAGCCGACAGCACGTCCCGCGTCTCCTGCAGATAGGCGTAGCCAAAGCGGGCGTCAGGTTCGAGATAGGCCCCCTCCGCCCACTCGTTCCAGGCATTGACGAAGATGAGGCGGCTGTCGAAATCGGCGAAACGATCGCATGTATCGACGACCGCGTTGGCGAGCCATTCCGCGTAGCGGGGCGGCGATGCGTTCATCAGAATGTAGCCGGCCTCCATTCTTCGCGCCGTGTTGTCCCAGGAAGGGCAAAGTCCGCGAAACAGCGTGTAGGGAACCTGCGGATAGGCGCGGCTGCGATTGAGGAGCTCCGTCCAGTCGTAGATCCTTCCCCTGAAGCCGCTCTTGAGCGTTGGGATGCTGGCGCTGATCTCGGGAAAACTACCGAGATTCGGTGGAAACTCGACGGCGGCGTCGAATCCGAATGCAGCGGGATCGTCCATGTCGAACGACTGCGGATAAGCAAGAAAAATTTCGCCGATGCCGGCTTCCCGGCAATAGGCTCTCCAGCGTTGTGCCGTTTCAGCGGCTGAGGCAAACAATCCGGGCCGGTAAATCATGAGGAGTGGCTTGCCGCCGATGCGGATGTATCGCCGATCGCGAAAATAGCGGGATACATGTTCGATGAAGGCCAGGTCGTCTTCGGGTGAATGCGATTGCGCAATCAACACTTCCTGTTCGCGCCCATCCCAACGGCGGCTCCAGGGTTCATTCGCCCAATTGATGCAGAAGCCCAGTTCGTGCGCATCGTTTTCGACAAATTGCGTGATCGGCATCTCGAGGACGCGCTTGCCGTTGAACCAGTAGAAGTGAAAACAGAACCCCGAAATGCCATATTGCATGGCCATTTCGATCTGCTCCTTCTGGATGTCCTTCACCCTCAGGTCATAGAAGCCGAGGTCCGACGGCAGCCTGGGCTGATAGTGACCGTCGAACAACGGCACCGCGCGTGTCACATTCGTCCATTCCGTGAAACCCTTTCCCCAAAAGGCATCGTTTTCGGGAACCGGATGGAACTGCGGCAGGTAGAAGGCAATGAGGCGCGCCTTCAAAGCGGCGGGTCGCCGCTCGCTGGATCGCGGCACATAGGTGCCGGGCCTTTGGATGGGGCCGGCATTTGTGCCCGGAGCATGTCGGGGGCTGCGCCCCTCGATTTTGCCGAAACGAATGTAGTGATCCAACGGATTCATCGACGCGACAGCCACGTCGGGATTTTTCGCCAGATAGTATTCGTTGTCGAAGTTCGGACTTGGGTTCCGGGACTCCGCGACACCGTGCCTGATGTAATGCAGGATCGGGTCTTTCCCGCTACGGGCTACATCCGGATTCTGGCCCAGATACCACGACACATCGAACAGGCCGCTGGCTCGAATTCGTTGCCGGAGTCGAAATCTCTTCCATCGGCTTCTGCTGGCGAGCGACCCTACAAAGATCAAAAATTCGGATCTATGCAATCGAGTCTGCCTCGCGGGATTCCGTCGTCATGTCACCATCCGAAGCAACGCCGATCTTTGTGCACATCATTCCAAGAACACGTTCGAGGGCATGTTGCAATGTGCCGTCTTGTTGGCTTGCCTCTTCGGGAAAGACTGCCAAAGGCAGGTCGAGCCGCCGGAGTGGTTCCAGCGCGCCGCGCCGTACCCAGAACATCGTCCCGGCAAAGAAATCGAGACGAGAGCTGGAGGGCATCCCCATTGTCTCCAGCAAATTGAGGACCATCGCCCTGTTCTCGCCCCATGCAGCCGCCTCCCCCTTCCATTCATTGGGCAGCCGAAAGCGCCTGGATCCAATCATCTGGGTGTCGGGCGAACGCTCGAAATTGGCGATGATGCGGTCGACCACGCCGCGCGATCCGATCAGGTCGAACGCAGTCGCCTGGCGCCAGATCTCGCCGAGGACCATGCGCGGCCCGCTCGCCCCCGACTTCTTGCCATGCAGCTTGCAGATGAGATCGAAGGGATCGAACTTTCCTTCGCGAAGCAATTGGATGAAGGGGCCGACGTCGCGGCCGCGATTTTCGTAAACCGCGATCTCGGCACCCGGAAATCTTGCCTGAACGCGTTGCGCGAGGTCCGCGTCAGGCCGGGTCAGCGTGAGAAAGAGCTGGAACTGACGATCGGTCGCCTCGAGCAGCGCCTCGAACTCGGGCCAGAGATCGGGGTAATGCAGGTGAAGCGCCACGGCAATCTTCGGCTCGACGGCGGGCCGGCGTTCGCGAGCCTCGGCCGGCGGACCATCAAAGTGCCGCGACAGGGTCTTCTGCAGATTGTCGCTCGCGGTGCCAAAGCCCCAACCGGCAAGACTGCCGAGGGCGCGGGCCAATTCACGCCCTTCCGGTCCCGAGATGTGCAAAAGAGGCTGCAGGACGACGCTTCCGCCAAGCGGCAGCTGAAATCGCCTGTGGCGACGGCGCCGACTCAGCAGCGCGCCAATATCCCCGATGCTTAAGGGCCGGACACTCACCGCAACGACATCGCCTCTGTCGAATTGCAGCACCAGGCCGCCTTCGCTGCTTTTGAGCAGATAGGACGTCCGCGTGGTGACCGGCACATAGACGATCCTGTCTGCATGTCCTGGGCGCCGAACAGCGAGCCGGAGAAACGGCATCCACCTCTCTGTTGGCCGAAGCTCGAGGATATAGCGTCCCGGCGCGTGGATGTGGATTTCGCTCACGGTACTGCTTGGGTCGACGCCGTCGCCTTTTGGCGGCTCGCGGGACAGGAAATCAGGCAAGGCAACCCTCGTGTCGGCAGCGTCAGGCGACATAGCCGCGGTTCCGATTCGCGCGCGATCGGTCAAGGATGCTGTCGAATATGCCAATCAGCCGGCCCAGGGAATTGATCAATCTGTTTCGATTGAGCGTCAGGCAGTAGAAGCCTATTTTCGTCGAATAACGGAGTATGTCCACAAATGGGCTATAGGCGATGCCGTATTTCTTGCGCAAGTGGATCTCCGATCGCATCTTCGAGCGATACCGGAAAATACGCGACCGGGTTGATTGCGCAACCGACGTGCCAATGTCGTGGACGGCGTGCGCGCCACTGACGAGGATCATGGGTTCGTCACGCTGCAGCAGGCGATATGAAAGGTCGTCATCTTCAAAATACAGAAAAATATCTTCATCAAACCCGCCCGTATCGAGGAAGAGCGTTCGTTTGATCATGAACACGCCGCCATTGACGAAGCGGACGCAACAATCTCCCCAGACCTGCCGGATGCGTGTGGGCAGCGACACGCCGGAGAGGCGATCGATCTCGCTCTCCTCGCGAAACCAAAGCCGCCCATCCACCGTATTGGTGCGCGGCACGAAGACGCCGCAATTTGGATAGCGTTCAGCCGCCTGCATGAGCGCATCGACGGCGTCCGTCCCAAGGCGCACGTCGGGGTTGATGAACAGCAGATACTCCCCCGTCGCCGCCGCCGCCCCGATGTTGCAGGCACGCCCGAACCCGAGGTTTACAGGATTGTCGATACGATGAACGGCAAGGCCGGACAGCGCGGTCGAAAGATCGTCGGTACTTGCATTGTCGACGCATACGATCTCCACCCCCGGAGGCAGGCGAGCGAGCGCACCCCGCACGGTATGCGCGCTGTTATGCGTCACAGTAATGGCAGTTATCGACCTGTTCATTGCCAAAGCCATCCTGATACCTCAGTTGGCTTCCCCGTGGAAAGGCTAGTGATCCGTCGCAATCTAAGCGTTGCTCCTCCGGTGGTCGAGTCAATACTCCTGGGACCATCGGCTAAGGAGTGGATGGCCGGCGCCGCTGTCCCGACAGGCGGGGGCTGCGCGACAAGGCGCATCCCGCCGCGAGATCGGCTCCAGATCGACCGGCCGCGGTCGATCGGCCCACGCGGCCACGGCATAAGCGCCGGCAGGGGGGCCACTACGGGTTTTGCTGGACACGCTTTTCCAGTTCGGCCGTGCGTGCGCTCAAATCGTCCAGTTCAAACCCTTGAGAAGTGAGGAAGGCGGCCGATCCGTTGTTGGGATCGGCGGCAAGACGGTGCGTTTCCTGCAGATGATGTTTCAGCCAGGCGCGCTGCTCGCGCTGCAACCGGGCACGTTCAGGGCCATGTTCGCGATGCATCAAGGTGCTGTAGGCCGCGTTCAACCTGGCATCGAACTTGTCGATCTCGGTCTTCCCGCAATCCAGCATTTGCGAGGTGACGCCTCCGGACCGGTCGACGCACGCTTTCATTTCGGCATCGCTCTGCGCCATCGCGGGATGAGCCGCTGTCATCGCCAGAATTGCGAGGAGGCAGGCATTTCGGGGCATGAGGCGGTTCCTTGAAGCAGGTTGGGCGGGACTGTCGGCACCTTGCCCACGATATGGTGGGGCAGGGCGTGAGCGCGTCAAGGTTTGCCCCGCCGTGCCCCGATCACCCGTAACATCCGCGCTCCACCGCCAGCCGCCGCACCAGCGCCAGCACCGCATCTATGGTCGGCGTCGGCTTGTCCGTCAGCCGGCCAAGCTGCTGCACCGCGCTGACCAGCGCGTCGATTTCCATCGGCCGGCCGCGTTCCAGGTCCTGCAGCATCGAGGTCTTGTGCTCGCCGACATCGCCGGCGCCCTTGATGCGGCGGTCCACCCCGATCGGAAAACGCACGCCGAGGCTTTCGCCGATCGCTTGCGCCTCCAGCATCATCGTGCGGGCGAGCGTGCGGGTGCCGTCGTCGGCGACGATTGCCGCCAGCGTGGAGCCGGTCAGCACTGACGCCGCGGTTGATGATCTCCTTCAGCCGGCCGGTGACACGAGATAGCCGTCCTCGTCGAGCACGCCCTGGTCGCCGGTGTGGAACCAGCCATGCGCGAAGGCCGTGGCATTGGCATCCGGGTTCTTCTCATAGCCCGCGGTCACATTGGGTCCGCGAATGACGATCTCGCCGGTCTCGCCGGCTGTCAGCAGCCGGCCGTCCGGCGCCATCACCGCCACTTCGGGGCCGGCGGAAGCCCAGACGCTGCCCGGCTTGCGCTGGCCCGGCGGCAGCCGGTTCGACGCCATCTGGTGCGCGGAGAGCCTGGCCGGCGCTCCAGTTCCTTCGCTCCGCGTAGGGTGCAAAATTGCGGGCGCCGCCGACGAAATAAATGGGAGCCGCGAGGCCGGCTTCGCCGAGGTGGAGGAACTGCTGGTACGCGGGAAATGCAGGATCCTGCGGGCCTGGCGCGAGCGGCGTCGGCCCATAACGCGCCATCAGATACTCCATGATCGCAATCGACTCGACCATGACGACGTCGCCATCCCGAATAGCCGGGATAAACCCTCCAGGGTTGATGGCCAGGAACTCCGTGTCGTCCTGGACGCCGGCCGCCAGGTCCACGGGCCTCAAACGGTAATCGAGCCCCATCTCCTCCAGCAGCCAGACAACCCGGAAGCCTCTGCCTTCCCCGAAGACCGTGATCAGCCGCACGCTCCTTCCAACCGATTGCAGCTGGCAGGCGGTTATTTAACCGCGGACTGATCCTGCTTTGCAAGCGGTGGCTGCAAAAACCAATTGCGTAATGCAATCGGTCGATTTAGCCTATAACCGATTGCATCACGCAACCAGGATCGCGCGGTGAGGAAGGAAGAGGTATGGCCAAGCTCGTATTCGGAATGAACCAGTCCCTGGACGGCTATGTCGACCATACGGAATTCGCGCCAGGCCCGACGCTCTTCCGCCACTTCATCGAGGAGGCCCAGGCGCAGGCGGGCAGTGTCTATGGTCGCCGGATGTATGAAATCATGCGGTACTGGGACGACGATCATCCCGAATGGAATGCAGAGGAACGTGCCTTCGCGGCGGCGTGGCGGAACCAGCCGAAATGGGTCGTCTCGCGCTCGCTGAAGTCGGTTGGCCCCAACGCCGGCCTCGTTGAGGGTGATCTTGAGCGCGCGATCCGGGCGTTGAAGGCCGAGCGCGACGGCGAGATCGAAGTTGCCGGCCCGACCTTGGCGCAAAGCCTCACCGAACTAGGCCTGATCGACGAGTATCGGATCTACCTGCACCCCGTCGTGCTCGGTCACGGCAAGCCATACTTCGCCGGCCCCCGGCCACCGCTGCGCCTTATGGCCTACGATCGGATCGGCGAGGATGTGATCAGGTTGACCTACGTTCCTGCATAAGCGCGCGCCTCGGACGATGTCGCGCATGGCGGCGCTTTGCTGCCGCAAGGGCGGTCGCTCGTTGTTGAAAAAGCAGCCGCCCTTTCATGACATTTGCCGGAGATGTTCTAGTTGAGGTTGCGGCCGGTAGGTGATCCTATTGCGGCAGTTGAGTCCTCGCCCTCGATTCATCCTGAGCTCAAGCGCACCATGTCGATTTCAGATGCGATCTACCGTCCGTTCGAAAACCTGATCCGGCCGCTGGATATTCCCTACCGGCCGCTGCCCTCCAAGGGGCCCGTGGCCGTCCTCCTGCACTTCATTTCGATGTTTCGCGGCGTGCTGATTGCGCTGGCACTTTCCTCCATGACGATGGAAGCCATCAATCTGACGATTGTCTGGGGGCTTTCGGTCATCGTCGATGGCGTCACGCAACAGGGCGCTTCCGCCTTCCTGCACAACGAATGGCCGCTTTTGACATTCCTCGGCCTGCTGATCTTTCCAGCCATGCCGGTGGTCTCGTTCCTGCTCAACACGCTGACCTCGCACACGCTCGGCGTCGGCATGCCGGCCGCTATCCAGTGGCAGGGCCACAAGGCGGTGGAGCGGCAGGATCTCGCCTTCTTCCATGACCTTTATGCCGGTCAGGTCGCATCGCGCCTGCAGCAGGTGGCATCCGCCGTCCAGCAGCAGATCATTGCCGCCTTCCAGTCCATCCCGCGCTTCCTGCTGCAGTTGGTTGGTTCGGTGGTCCTGCTCAGCGCGCTGTCCTGGCAGCTAGCCTTGCCGGTCGTCGTCTGGATCGCGCTGAACGTGGCATTCACCGTCAGGGTCGTTCCCACCTTTGCCGAGCGCTCGCGCCGCACCGCCAAGCAGCGCAGCATGGTGGCCGGCGCCATCACCGATCTCTACGCCAACATGCAGATGATCAAGCAGTTCGCCGCAGAGGACAGCGAGGCAGGCGCCATCCGTCGCATCATCCAGCAGGCCGTACACACCCAACACAGCGAACAACGCATCTATCGCACCTCGGAACTGACTGTCGTCGTCCTCAATATGGCGCTGTGGCTGACCATGCTTTCGATCGGATTTTCCGGTCTCGTCAACGGGTTTCTCTCCATCGGCCAGTTTGTCGGCGCCGTCTACATCCTCCAGCGCCTGTCGACCCAGATCTTCACGTTCCTGCAGATGGGCCAGCAGATCTTCCAGGCGATAGGCACGATAAAGGACGCCATGCCGGTCATGACGACCCCGCCCGCCATCACCGACCAGTTGGACGCGGTCGATCTCAGGGTCGGGACCGGCGAGATCCGTTTCGAAAACGTGCGCTTCGCCTACAAGGCCGGTAAGCCTGTCATCGAGGATCTGTCGCTGAGGGTCCGTCCCGGCGAGAAGATCGGCCTCGTCGGCCTGTCGGGTGCCGGCAAGACCACGCTCGCGAACCTGCTCATGCGCTTCTACGATGTCAGCGAGGGCGCTATCCTGATCGACGGGCAGGACATCCGCGTCGTCAGCCAGGCAAGTCTTCGGCGCGCCATCGGTGTCATCGCGCAGGATGTCGCGCTGCTGCATCGTTCGGTCGGCGACAATATCCGCTATGGCCGGCCGGAGGCGAGCGAAAAGGAGATAGAAGCGGTGGCGAAGATGGCCGCCGCCGATGCCTTCATCACCGATCTTTCGGACGCCGAAGGCCGCAAGGGCTATGAAGCCTTCGTCGGCGACCGCGGCATCAAGCTGTCGGGCGGCCAGCGCCAGCGCGTCGCGATCGCCCGCGTGTTGTTGAAGAACGCGCCGATCCTGGTGCTCGACGAGGCAACCTCGGCCCTCGACAGCGAGTCCGAAGCTGCCATCCAGGAGAGACTTAACCTCGTGATGGCGGGAAAGACGGTGATCGCCATCGCACACCGCCTCTCGACGATTGCCATGATGGACCGGATCGTCGTGCTCGAGCGGGGCCGTATCGTCGAAGAAGGGAAGCCGGACGAACTGGTCAAGCAGGACGGCCTGTTTGCACGGCTGTGGAAGCGCCAGACAGGTGGTTTTCTCCCTGAAGAGATCGGCTAGCCTGGAAACGCCCCCGATTTTCCGTGTGGGTGCCCCACTGGATATGACTTGGCTACGCCGTCCGCTCTCTGGGTCTTCCTTTTTGCAGATGGCAAGGGTTCATCCGCTTGCGATTTCCCTGATTTGGGATATTGTCCCATATATGGAAACAGCTTCACACCACTTCAAAGCCTTGGCCGACCATCTTCGTCTGCTTCGCGCAGATCGTGGACTTACCCTTCAGGAGCTCGCGGCAAGCAGCGGGGTCAGTCGGGCGACGTTGTCTCGGATCGAGAATGGCGAAGTCAGCCCCACAGCGGAAACGCTTGGTCGTCTGGCATCGGCTTTCGCGTTGCCGCTTTCCCAGCTTCTGGCGCCGCTTGAGCCGGACTTTCCCCCGCTTGTCCGCCACGCCGACCAGAGCATATGGTCGGATCAGGAGAAAGGCTTCACTCGCCGTGCCCTTTCGCCGCCCAGCGGACAACTGAAGCTCGAAATGATCGAGTGCGAGATCGCGCCCAACCAGCGCATCGTCTACGAGCGGCCTGCTTTTCCGGGGCACGAACACCATTTGGTGCTTTTGACGGGTGCCCTTGTTTTGATCGTCGATGGCGTTCGGCACGACCTGCGTCCCGGCGACTGCCTGCGCTATCGGCTGCGCGGCTCCTCTTCCTTCGAGACCGGCGAACAATCGGCCCGCTACATCATCGCCATGGCTTAAGGAGTCGCCATACATGGAAGCGCAGATCATTGAACTCGACGGTCCCGCCATCGAAAAAAGGTTGGGCGAGCTTTCCAGGGTTCTCGCAGACAGCGTAGCCGAAGGAGCGGCTATCAGCTTCATGGCGCCCATGCCCTACGAGGACGCGGCTCGGTTCTGGTCAGGCGATGTTCAGCGTGAGGTCGCCGCAGGACGCAGAGTGCTTTTCGGCGCCGAGCGGGACGGCGAGATCGTCGGAACCGTCCAGCTTCTCACCGCCATGCCGCCCAACCAGCCCCATCGCTGCGAGATCGCCAAGATGGTCGTCCATCCGCAAGCACGCAGGCTTGGCATCGGGCGAGCCCTGATGACTAAAGCGCTGGATCGCGCGCGCGAACTGGGGAAAACCCTCGTAACCCTCGACACGCGAACCGGGGACGCCGCGGAGCCGTTATATGCTTCCGTTGGCTTCGAGGTGGCTGGTGTGATCCCTGACTTCGCCTGGGACCCGGAAGGCAAGGCGCTGCACGCGACGACCTACATGTTCAGGCGGATATAGCCGGGTGCCGGCGGGTCTGATTCTTGCCGGCATGAGCGCGGTGATCGGCGGAATGTTGGTTGCCGCGCAAGGTCCGATTGCGCGCGTCTGACGCTGGCCTCAAAGGCGGTGGCGTTCGATCTCGGCAATCGCAATATCCGCCACTTCCAAGAGGGTCGCCCTGGACGCACCGTCCTGCGCTTGCACCGACATGCCCTGGATCATCGCACCGACAAAACGAGCAAGGGCAGCCGCGTTGGTGGCACCCTTCAACTGGCCCTCGGCAACGCCAAGCTCGATGCGCGCTTTCAAGGCATCGAGCGTTTCTCCGCGCAGACTTGAGACATGATGCGCGACGGGCTCGTTTTCCACGGCACAGGTCAGCACAGCCGTCGAGACCATACAACCATGCGGCCGGCCGGGCCGGGTGAATTCCCGCGCGGAATCGCGAAGCACGCGCGCAAGTGCCGACACCACATCGCTCTCTTCAAGGGCGCGCGCCGTCGAAGCGCCGATATGAGCCTGATACCAGGCCAACGCCTCACGATAAAGATCGGCCTTCGACGTGAAGGCGGCATAGAGGCTTTGCGGCGTAATCCCCATCGCCGCGGTGAGATCCGAAATGGACGCGCCTTCATAGCCGAGCCGCCAGAACGTCTCGGCGGCCTTCTCCAGCACCTCGTCGCGGTCAAAGGCGCGCGGCCGTCCGCGCGGCCGGGAAACGGTCTTGTTATTTTCCACAGTGATCACTCTAGAAATATCTCTCCGAACGGGTTATTCGGGAATGGTCATTGTGATTATAAAGGACCACACAGCATGAGTCTCCCTGATTTTTCCAATGCGCCTGCCCGCGTCGACGCCGTGATTGACAAGGCGCTCGCCGGCAAGCGCCTCGTCGGGGCCGTGGTGCTCGTCGCCCGTGGCGGCGAGATCATCCATCGCCGCGCTGCCGGCCATTCAAACCGCGAAACCCGGACACCGATGCGCGAAGATGCGATCTTCCGGCTTGCCTCCGTCACCAAGCCCATCGTGACCGCGGCCGCCATGCGGCTCGTGGAAGAAGGTCGGCTGGACCTCCATGCGCCGGTGACGAGATGGCTCCCGGATTTTCGACCCGCGTTGCTCGACGGCACGAGGCCGCGGATCACCATCCATCATCTGCTGACCCATATGTCCGGCCTCGGCTATGGCTTTCTCGAGCCGTCCGATGGGCCGTATCACAGGCTGAACGTTTCGGACGGTCTCGACCAGCCGGGCCTGTCGCTGCAGGCGAACCTGTCGCGTCTTGGCGCCGCACCGCTGGCATTCGCGCCCGGTGCGGGCTGGCGCTATTCCCTCGGCCTCGATGTGCTTGGGGGCATATTGGAGAGGCTGGAGAACCGAAGCCTCGCGGACATCGTTCGCGACAAGGTGACGGCCCCGCTTGGCCTCGTAGACATGGATTTTGCCGTCAGGGATAGCGCGCGGCTGGCCGAAGCCTATGCGGACGGCGACCCCGAGCCGGTACGGATGACCGATGGGACACAAGTGCCGATTTTTGGCGCGACCGCATCCTTCGCTCCCTCTCGTATCCTCGACGCAAGGTCCTACCCATCCGGCGGCGCGGGCATGGCGGGAACGGCGGGCGACGTTCTGGGCTTTCTGGAAGCGATCCGCGGGGGCGGCGCGCCGATCCTCGATCCAAGGACGGTCGAGACGATGGCCGCCGACCATGTCGGCATCCAAGCCGAGACGCAGGGTCCCGGTTGGGGTTTCGGTTACGGATGGGCCGTGCTCGCGGATCCTGCGCCGACCGGCACGCCGCAGGCGCCCGGCACGCTGCAGTGGGGCGGCGCCTACGGCCATAGCTGGTTCATCGACCGTGCGAATGGTCTTTGCGTCGTCGCGCTCACCAACACCGCTTTCGAAGGCATGTCCGGCGCGTTTCCGACGGAGATCAGGAACGCGGTTTATGGATGACGCGGCCGATGGCGACTGCATCTGCTCGTCCTGTTCACCGCCGGCGTGTCCGGCGGCCTACATCGAAAGAATCGCTCAACAGCTCGATAGCGCCGGCGTCGAGCGCGGCGTCGCCGGCCCGTGCGTAGCCGGGCGGACCTCAAGCGCGGTCAAGTTGTGTTAAGCTGGGTAAAATCCAGCCGCGCGCGTGCGTTTGTGCCTTATGGGTGGCCGGCATGAATGACGGACGGAGTGTCATGAACAAGGTTCTCCTCATCGACGACGATGTCGAGTTGACGACGCTGCTGCAGGAATATCTGGTCGAAGAAGGGTATGACGTCGCGACAGGCACGGACGGCGGCACGGCGATTGCCGCCGCCGCGCGCAACGCGGCGGACCTGATAGTGCTCGATATCATGATGCCTCGAATGAACGGGATCGAGATCCTGCAAAGGATCAGGAGGCTGAGCCAGGTTCCCGTGCTGATGCTGACGGCGAGAGGCGATGACATCGACCGGATATCCGGCCTGAACCTCGGTGCCGACGATTATGTGACGAAACCCTGTTCGCCAGGAGAGCTGGCGGCCAGGGTGCGCGCCATCCTTCGTCGTGCGAACCAGCCCGCGGTCGGCGCGGCCACCGAAACGCTGAGAGCCGGGCGGCTGGTGGTTCACCCAGGCAACAGAACCGCGGAATGGAACGGACAGCCGCTGGAGCTTACCGGCACGGAGTTCAGCCTGCTCGAAGTTCTCGCCCGCAATGCCGGCCAGTTGATATCGAAGCAAGACATCTCGAAACGAGCTTTTGGAAAGCCGCTGACCCCGTTCGACCGCCGCATCGACGTCCATATCAGCAGCGTGCGTCAGAAGCTCGGCCTCAGGGAAGATGGACAGTCGCGGATAAAGTCTGTCCGCGGCCAAGGCTACCAACTTCTCTTGGACTGACATGCCCCGACTGTTCAAGAAGTTCTTCGTGATAACCTGGCTGACGCTTGCCGGGTCCGTCGTGATCATAATCGCGACGCTCAACTACTTCGAAACGCTTCCTTCCGCTTCGAAACTGGAACGCCAGAAGCGGGAAGTCGTCCTCGACCTGACCGAGAACCTGCTTGTCAAGGACGGTGCAGATGCCGCCCGGCGCCTTGCCCGTGCGACCGGGGACTCGGTACTGGTCGGCCTAACCATCTCGGAGATCGCGGGGGCCGGCGCATGCACCGATACGGGCACGGCGCAGACAAGGACCGTCCTGAAGGACGGGATTTGCTACCGGATCTCCGTGCCTCGGCAAGACAATGTCATTCTCGACAGGCTTGGTCCGTTCGTGCCGGGGTTCGGTATTCTGATTTCGAGCGCGATATCGGCGGCCGCGCTCGCCCGGTATCTCATTCGTCCTGTCGTGCACCTTCGCGACGGCCTGAGCGCGCTCGCCCACGGCCGTTTCGACGTCCGCATCGGGCACAGGATGGCAGGCCGCAAGGACGAGGTCTCCGCGCTCGCGCACGATTTCGATTCCAGCGCCGCGCGGTTGCAGGAGCTGCAGGATGCACAGCAGAGACTTTACCACGACGTGTCCCATGAACTGCGCTCCCCGCTGTCACGCCTGCAGGCCGTTGGCGGCGTCCTTCGGCAGAGTCCGGGCAAACTCGATGCCATGCTGGACCGCATGGACCGGGAGGTCGAACGGCTGGATGCGCTGGTCGGCGAGGTGCTCACTCTCGCCAGGCTGACAGCCGGTTCCAGTTTCCCGCTGAAGACACAGACGCTGGACGTCATCGATCTCCTGAACGAAATCCTGGGCGACGCAGCCTTCGAAGCCCAGGCACGCGAGGTTTCGATCACCACCAATGTCGACGACAGCTTCCTTGCCGAGGTCGAAGGCGAACTGATCTACCGGGCGCTGGAAAACGTCATTCGCAATGCCGTCAAATACACGGCCGAACATTCGCAAGTCACCGTGCGATGCGAGACGACAGGCGATCTCCTCAAGGTGCGCGTCGCGGATCAGGGGCCCGGCGTCAGGCGGGACGAACTTGAACGAATCTTCCAGCCATTCTCCCGTGGGAACGACGCGGCGCCGAGAGGCGGGTACGGTCTTGGCCTTGCGATCGCCAGACAGGCCATTGAGTGCCATGGCGGGCGGGTATACGCGTCGCTGCCGGACGTCGGCGGCCTGGCCATCATGCTGGAGATTCCCCGGCGGCCGGCGATGGACAGTCCGACGAACGATCGAGGCTGATCGCAAGTTTTACCCAGCTTTACACTGCCTTTACGGCCTTTAACGCTGGTGTTGCTAAGCTGAACCATGATCCCGGTTCCTCAAATACGCGAGAGTGGACGAGTGTCGCTGCCCAATGCGGTGTTTCAGCAGGGCAAGAGGATGCGGTTCCTCTGGCTGGCCGTCCCATTGCTTTTGACGCCAATCCTGTTGTCGCAGAGCGCTTGGCCGCCGGAGGCGCGTCCTCGCCAAGCGATAGAATTCATGGGTTGCGCATTTATCATCATATGTATCGCCGGGCGGTGCTGGGCGTCGCTGTATATAGGCGGACACAAGAATCGAGACCTCATCACGGACGGCCCCTATAAATACACCCGCAATCCTCTGTATTTCTTTTCTTCCCTGGGGCTTGCCGGCATCGGCCTGACTTTTGGGTCGCTCGCGATTGCGGCCGTCTACTTTTTGTTCGGGTATCTGGTCTTCGCGTATGTCTCAGCCCGCGAATCGACTGCTCTGGACGGGCTTTTCGGCGATGCCTACCGGGAATATCGCCGCGAGGTTCCCGCCTTCTTCCCTCGCCTGAGACGAAGCGCCGGCGACGCCGCACATCAGTTGCCCATGACGTTCAATCCGGCTGCGCTGAAGCGAACTGCTATCGACAGTTCCTGCTTTCTCCTGGCAATCCCCGGGTCCGAACTCATCGAGACGTTGCGATCCGCAGGGCTCCTCAAGCCGGTGCTGCACCTTTTTTGACGGCTGCCGCCCGTTGAAACAGTCCCGTCGAGCCTGCCTGCGGTTGCCGTGGCCGCGCCATCACGCCGGCGTTTCCATGCGGCCGGCGAAATATGCGCCGGCTGAAGATAAAGGCTGATCGTCAGTTTTACCGAACTTTACACTGCCTTTACCGCCATTAACGCTGGGGCCGGTAAAGCCTGAACCCATGATCCCGGGTCAGACGATTTGACAATGACCTTGAAGCTTCGGCGGCTTGAAACGCGGCCGCGGGCAGCGCTCTGCGTGGTCCTGTTCTCATGGTTGTCCGCCTGCACAAGCGTGCCCTTGCCCGAGGGCACGTCCCTCGATTCCCAGGCCGGAATGCGCCCATCAGGCGGCATGCTCACGCAAGCAAGATTGCGCGTGGATTCGGCGCCGGTGCTCGCCGCGCAGACGGTCCGCATTGTACCGACCTCGACGCAGGTCGGCAGTCGTGGCTTCGATCCCAACGACCTGGCGCTGGTGACCAACGCGATCGACCGGGCGCTCTGCACTGACCTTGCCGACCGCTTCAAGGTCGTGGCCACGAGCCAGCCGGCGGACCTCATCGTCCAAGCGACGGTTACCAACATCGTTGCGACGAACCGTACGGCGGCGGCGGGTTCCGTCGTTGCGTCGCTCGGCGGCGCGGTGGCGGGGCTTGGGGTTCCAATCCCGCGCCTTCCGATCGGCCTTGGCGGCCTGGCCATCGAGGCAGAAGCAGTCGACAAGGATGGTTCGCAGAGGGCAGCCATGCTCTGGTCGCGCGGTGCCAACATGATCACGACAAGGGCTCGGGTGTCCGCTGTCGGCGACGCGTACTCGCTCTCATCGGCCTTCGCCTCGGACTTCAGCCGCATGGTGGTCACGGGCAAGGACCCGTTCAAGGGAATGCCGGCGATACCATCGATGCAAAGACTGCGCGCCTCGCTGGGCGGCAATCCGAAATACGACGCCTGCAAGGCGTTCGGAACGGCCCCGGGAATTCCGGGAATCGTTGCCGCCCGGTTTGGCCTGCCGCCCGCCTGGACCGACAAGGGCGCGGTATTCTCCCGATAGATGCCGCGGAAAGCGGCGCTCTGCTGCCCTCCGCGCAAGCAGGGGGCTATTGCCGGTGTCGACCTCACCGTAGCCGCTCAGACACACGGGTGCCGCTCGACGAACTGTTCTGACTCAGGATGGCGGCTTTCTCGTCAGGCGCGCAAAAAAACGATTTGTCATCCGCCTGTGTGTGGCAGATCGACTCTCGTGCGGCTTACGACGGAGACGCCCGATCCAAATAACTGACGATATAAATGGGGTTAGTGGCGCGCCCGAAGAGATTCGAACTCCTGACCCCCAGATTCGTAGTCTGGTGCTCTATCCAGCTGAGCTACGGGCGCGCATCAGGCCATGTTTTCGACGGCCCCGCAATCCGATCCCTGGGACCGGCCGCGATGTGTGCAGTTCCCTAACGACTGAATTTGGGAAAAGCAAGTCGATCCGGCAAAAGTTTTGCCGTGAATGTGTCATCCGATGACGACAGCCCGGATCCCAAGGCTTTGGCGCTGCCAGAGCCTCGTTTCAGGCCGAGATGGGAAAGTCGCGAAAGGTCAGGCTTGTAGGCAGGGAGCTTCGGGAAAAACAGCGCCGAATCCGTCACGCCGGGCGGCGCAGGCTGCCGCGGGCCTGGTCGAGCCGCACCGGCTGGTCGGGGATGGTGACGGCGAAAGTGGTGCGCCCGCCAATCGATTCGACCAGTTCCACCGAGCCGCCATGCGCCCGGATCAGTTCATGCGCGATCGCCAGGCCAAGGCCGGTGCCGCCGCTGCGCGCCGAGCCGCGGAACGCCGCGAACAGGTTCTCGCGCGCTTTCGGCGGCAGGCCGGGGCCGGTATCGGTGACGGCGATGCGGCTGACGCTGCCCATGCGCTCGGCCGAGACCGCCAGCCGCCGCACCACGGCGCTCTCTGTGTCGGCCGCCATCGCCTGCACCGAGTTGCGGCATAGATTGGTGAGCACCCGGAACAATTGGTCGGAATCGGCGTCCACCTCGAAAGCCGCCTCGACGGCGTTGATGAACTCGATGCCTTCCTCGATGTCGAGCAGGCCGTGCACGTCCTCGACCAGCTGGCGCAGCCGCACACGGCGGCGCGAAGGCGGCGGCTCCTGCGTGCGGCCATAGTGAAGCACGCCTTCCGAATAAGAGACGGCACGGTCGAGCGCGCGCAAAAGCTTCGGCGCGAAGGCCTGTACGGTCGGATCCCGGACCTGGCGCAGGCGGTCCGACATCAGCTGTGCCGAGGCCAGGATGTTGCGCATGTCATGGTTGATCTTCGAAACCGCCAGGCCGAGATCGGCAAGGTGCTTCTGCTCCGACAGCATCTTTTGCAGCCGTTCCTGCATCTGCGACAGCTCGCGTTCGGCAACGCCGATCTCGTCGGAGCGGGCGGCGGGATGGATGATGCGCCCGGGGTCGTCGGGCGCTTCGGAGAAGGACAGCATCGAGCGCGTCATGGTGCGGATCGGCCCGATCATGATCAGGTCGATCGCGGCATAGACCAGCATGGCGGTGAACAGCGAGATCAGCAGCGAGACGAAGGCGACGTTGCGCGAATAGATGAGCATGGCCTTGCGCAGCGAGTAGTCCGGCATGATCAGCTCGAACTCCTTGTCGCTGTCGCCGACCGGTCCGAAGACGCGCAGCATCCGGTTGCCGCCGAAGAACAGCGTGTCGAGCGCGCCGGTCATGCCCTTGATCATGCCGACGCTGGCGAGGTCGATGTGCTCGTCGACCTGCGGCGGCATGTCCGCCACCACCAGCAGCCGCGAGACGCCGCCGTCACGCACCGCGATCGCCTTGGCGCCGATCGCCATCAGGACGTCATTCTGGGCCGTGCGCGACAGCGAGGTCGACTCGCCCTGCACCAGCACGATCGACACGGCAGCCGCTGTGCTCAGCCGTTCCTTGAGCCAGCTCAGCCGGTAGCTGGCGATCCAGGGCAGGAAGATGAGCACTTCGGCCAGGAGCACGAAAACGATGGTCAGCAGCAGCAGTTTCGTCGACAGACCGCGCGACAGGGGTACCGTGCGGACGGCGGCGGGCGCCGTTCCGTTCCCTTCCCCCGCTTGGCTGGTTTCGCTCATGCGACTCTGTCTTCACGAACACTTGATCGGCCAAGATTAGGCGATAACGGCTTTTTTGCCAATTTCATCCTTTGGCCGGAACATTAAATTACCGTCATAAAGCCCGCGTCCATGCCGCGCCGACGCCGGATTGACTTCCAAAACCCTTCTTTCTATAAGCCCGCTCACGCTCGGGCCACTCGTCCCGGCGCGGTTTCGATCGCGCCAAAGCCGGCCCGGCAAAGCTCCTGTTACAGAGTGACAGAATCAAGAAGGGCCGCACCCCGCGGTATTAAAACAAATGAAGCGTACCTACCAACCGTCCAAACTCGTCCGCAAACGCCGGCACGGTTTCCGTGCCCGCATGGCCACCAAGGGTGGTCGTGGCGTCGTCGCAGCTCGCCGCAACCGCGGCCGCAAGCGGCTCAGCGCCTAAGCGAGACGATATCGTTGCCCGCAACCGGCAAGCCAGTGGGGCAAGATCCCAAGCGGCTTCTGAAACGCGCGGAATTCCTGGCCGTCCGTCGTGGTGAAAAGCGACGCGGACGGTTTTTCCTCGTCGAGGTCCTCGACCGCGGCGATGGCGGGGTGCCGCGCGTCGGCTACACCGTCACCAAGAAGGTCGGCAACGCTGTTGTGCGCAACCGCGTCAGGCGGCGGCTTAAAGAGGCCGTCCGCGTCCATGCCGCAGATGACATGGTGCCCGGCAATGATTATGTCATCGTCGGGCGCGATGATGCGCTGCGCGCCCCCTTCGGCCAATTGAAGGCCGAACTCTCCCGCCGACTTCGCGGAACACGATAGGCCAAGGGCTCTCGATGGAAAATAACCGGAACTTCTTCATCACCATCGCGCTGTCGGTGCTGATCCTGACTTTGTGGCAGGTTTTCTACATGAACCCGCGCGTCGAGCAGCAGCGCGAGGCCGCCAAGATCGAGCAGCAGCGGGTGGAAGAGCAGAAGAAGGCGGCCGAAGCGGCCAATCCGGGTGCTGGAACACCGGCTCCGGCGCCAGGCGCCATTCCCAACGCGCCCGGCGGTGGCACCGTCACCGCGGCCAGCCGCGATCAGGCGCTGGCCGCTTCCAAGCGCGTCAAGATCGACACGCCGAGCCTCGAGGGCTCGATCAACCTGACCGGCGCACGCCTCGACGATCTCAAGCTCAAGCACTACACCGAGACTGTCGACAAGAATTCGCCCGAGATCGAACTGCTGAACCCGCAGGCGCTGCCGACCGGCTATTTCGCCGAAATCGGCTTCGTCGGCAACGACAAGACCGGCACGGTGCCTGGTGCCGAAACGGTGTGGAGCGTCGACGGCAATCCGACGCTGAGCCCGACGACGCCGGTGACGCTCACCTACACCAACGACAAGGGCCTGACCTTCAAGCGCATCTTCTCGGTCGATGCCAACTACATGTTCACGGTCACGGACACGGTGCAGAATTCCGGCACGAGCGCGGTTTCGCTGTTCAATTACGGCCGCGTCACCCGTTACGACAAGCCGGCCGTTGCCAGCACGTATGTGCTGCATGAAGGTCTGATCGGCGTTACCGGTACAGAGGGCCTGGCCGAGTACAAATACGCCAAGATCGAATCCGACAAGCAGATTACGCCCGGCAAGTCGACCGATGGTTGGCTCGGCATCACCGACAAATACTGGGCGGTCACGCTGGTGCCGACCGAAAAGCAGCCTTTCCAGCCGCGCTACGCCTTTTTCGAGGATGGCCGCCACCGCTACCAGTCCGACTTCCTGACCGACGCGATCAATGTCGATGCCGGCCAGTCCGCGACCGTCGAGACCGAGATCTTCGCCGGCGCCAAGGAAGTCGCAAAGATCAATGCCTACGAGGCGGACCGTCATATTCGCCAGTTCAATCTGGTGATCGACTGGGGCTGGTTCTATTTCATCACCAAGCCGATGTTCTGGCTGATCGACACGCTCTACAAATTCTTCGGCAATTTCGGCCTGGCGATCCTCGCCACCACCGTCATCGTCAAGGCCATCTTCTTCCCGCTCGCCAACAAGTCCTACGCGTCGATGGCGAACATGAAGAAGGTGCAGCCCAAGATGCTGGAGATCCGCGAGAAGTACGCGGACGACAAGATGAAGCAGCAGCAGGCGATGATGGAGCTGTACAAGACCGAGAAGATCAATCCGCTTGCCGGCTGCTGGCCGGTGGCGCTGCAGATCCCGGTCTTCTTCTCGCTCTACAAGGTGCTCTACATCACCATCGAGATGCGCCACGCGCCGTTCTTCGGCTGGATCCAGGATCTGGCCGCGCCCGACCCGACCTCGATCTTCAACCTGTTCGGCCTGGTTCCGATCACGCTGCCGCACATGCTGATGATCGGTGTCTGGCCGTTGATCATGGGCGTCACCATGTTCCTGCAGATGCGCATGAACCCGACGCCGCCGGATCCGACGCAGGCCGCGATCTTCACCTGGATGCCTGTTATCTTCACCTTCATGATGGCGGGTTTCCCGGCCGGCCTGGTCATCTACTGGGCCTGGAACAACACGCTGTCGATCCTCCAGCAGGGCGTGATCATGAAGCGCCAGGGCGCCAAGATCGAGCTATGGGACAATCTGACGGCCCTGTTCAAAAAGAAACCGTCACCGGCGGAATAGAAACTCCCTCTCTCGAAAAAGCCCGGCTCGTCCGGGCTTTTTCTTTGCGCGAGTATTCGTTCACGTTCCCGTGATCAGCGAAACTGCAAGCGGTCGCGGGGCGTGACTGCGTGTGCATTTCCAAAGGCTATCAATTCCGATCAGCCCTCACCCGGAGGAAGACCACATGCGCTTGCCGTCATTCAGGATCATCGCCATTTCCGCCCTCGTCGCCGGCGTGGCGATTGCCGCCCCCGCCTACGCCAAGAACCCTGTTGTCGGCGGTGCGCCGATGTACACCACCAAGAACATCGTCGAGAACGCGGTCAATTCGAAGGACCACACGACGCTGGTCGCCGCCGTCAAGGCCGCCGGCCTGGTCGATACGCTGCAGGGCGCCGGCCCGTTCACCGTCTTCGCGCCGACCAACGAGGCCTTCGCGGCGCTGCCGGCCGGCACGGTCGACACGCTGCTCAAGGCCGAGAACAAGGACAAGCTCACCAAGGTGCTGACCGCGCATGTCGTGGCCGGCAAGATTTCAGGCGCCGAGATGATGAAGAAGGCCAAGGCGATGGGCGGCAAATACGAGATGAAGACCGTCTCGGGCGACACGCTCACCGCCGAGGTCAAGAAGGGCAAGCTCTACATCATGGACGAGTCCGGCGGCGAGGCGAAGGTGACCATCGCCGACGTCAACCAGTCGAACGGCGTCATCCATGTCGTCAACAAGGTGCTGTTGCCGAAGTAACGGCTTCCGGCGAAAGGGGCAGTGACAGGTCGTTGGGGCTTTCTCGGCCTGTCATCCCCGCCTCATGACGAGGTGCCATGTTTCTTGGGGAAGTCGTTATCGGCGAGGCCGGGGTCCTGGAGTCCCTCACAGGGCCCCGGTTTCTTATTGCGTATCGTGAAGATGGCTTGACTTCGGCCATCGAACTTCGACCGCTTCCAGCGCATCACTCCATCACGGCGCTATGGTCGACCTTGGCCGGTGCGCCTGGCTTGCGCAGCAAGAGCACCAGCGGGATGGCGGCCAGCGACAGGATCATCATCAGCTTGAAGTCGTTCATGTAGCTGATGATTGTCGCCTGCAGCGTCACCACGCCGTCAAGTGCTGCGCGGCCTGCGGCGGTGTAGGGGTTCATCGCCTGCGCGATCGCCGGATTGCCGAATGCCTGGTTGAAGGGCGTCACATAGGTGGCGATGTTGGCATGGTTGATCTGCACGTTCTGCGTCAGCAGTGCGGTGACCACCGAGATGCCGACGCTGGAGCCGATGTTGCGCGATAGATTGTAGAGCCCGGTGCCTTCCGCCCGCCGTTCCGGCGCCAGCGTGGCGAAGGTGATGGTCGTCAGCGGCACGAAGAGGAAGCCGAGCCCCGCGCCCTGGACGAAGCCGGTGCTGATGATGGTCCATTGCGAGACGTCGGGCGTCCACCCGGTCATGTCGTACATCGCCCAGGCGGTGATCAGCAGGCCGATCAGGAGCAGCCAGCGTGTGTCCACCTTGCCGATCAGCCTGCCGACCAGGAACATGCACGCCATCGTGCCAAGCCCGCGCGGGCCCATGACGATGCCGGCCGTCACCACCGGATAACCCATCAGCGTCTGCAGATAGGGCGTCATCAGCGCCAGCGAGGCGAGATAGGTGATGCCTATGATGAAGATGAAGATCATGCCGACGGCGAAATTCCGGTCCAGGAACAGCCGAGGGTTCACGAAGGTGTTCCTGGCGGTGAAGGTATGGACGAGGAAGATGTAGAAGGCCGACGCGCAGATCAGCGCCTCGACGATGATCTCGGATGAGGAGAACCAGTTGAGCTGCTCGCCGCGGTCGAGAAACATCTGCAGCGCCGCGATGGTGATGCTGAGCATGCCGAAACCCAGCCAGTCGAGCCTGGCCTTGATGTCCAGCTTGGTTTCCAGCACGAACAGGGACACGCCGGCGAAAGCCAACGCGCCGATCGGCACGTTGATGTAGAACACCCAGCGCCAGGAGACGTTCTCGGTCAGCCAGCCGCCGATGACCGGACCCAGCACCGGACCGACCATCACCGACACGCCGAACAGCGCCATCGCCGAGCCGCGCTCCTCCACGCTGTAGATGTCGAGCAGGATGCTCTGCGACAGCGGCACCAGGGCGGCGCCGAACAGGCCCTGCAGCAGGCGGAAGCCGACGATCTGCGGCAACGACTGCGCGAAGCCGCACAGCACCGAGGCGACCACGAAACCGGTGATCGAGGTCAACAGGATGCGCTTGCGGCCGAAACGATTGGCAAGATAGCCCGAAGGCGGCGTCATCACCGCCGCCGCGACGATATAGGAGGTCAGCACCCAGTTGATCTGGTCGGCACTGGCCGAAACGCTGCCCTGTATGTAGGGCAGCGCCACATTGGCGATGGTCGTGTCCAGCGCCTGCATGATGACGGCCAGGATGACGCAAGCCGTGATGGCGCCGCGATTGGCGACCACCGGTGTGGCACCTGCCGCGGTCGCGCCGGTCATGACTTCTGTCCGAACCGGTCGATGAGGTTGGTGACGAAGTCCGGCAGGCCGCGCGCATGGCCGGTCTCGACATCGACCACCACACTCATGCCGCCGCGCAGCGGCGGTCTGCCCTTGGTATCGTCGACCGTCACACGCATCGGGATGCGCTGCACGACCTTGACCCAGTTGCCGGTGGTGTTCTGCGCCGGCAGCAGCGAGAAGCTCGACGACGAGGCCGGGCTGATCGAGGCAACCGTGCCGTGCCAGACGGCGCCCGGATAGGTGTCGACGCTGATCGTCGCCGTCTGTCCTGGCCGCACATAGGTCAACTCGGTTTCCTTCGGCTCCGCCTCGATCCACAGATCCGTCGACGACACCAGGCTGAAGGCCGGCTGCGAAGCCGACAGATATTTGCCGACCTGAAGCGCGTCGACATTGGTGACGACACCGTCGAACGGCGCCTTGACGACGGAATCGGCGAGGTTGCGCTGCGCATCGTCAACGCCCGACTGGGCCTGCAGGTAGAACGGGTTCTTCTCCACCGGCTGGTTGGCATCGCCGCCCAGTTGGGCAAGTGTGGCCTGTGCCTGCGCCTTGGCGACATCCACTTTCTGGCGCGCCGCGACGAGGTCGTGCTGGGCGCTGTCGAAAGACGCCTTGGAGGCGGTGGAGGTCTTGAGCAGGTCCTGCTGCCGCTGGAAGGCGGCCTCGTAATAGGGAATGTCGGCTTGCGCCTGTTCGATCTGCGCCAGAGACTGCCGGTAGCTCGCCTGCAGGGTCAGCACCTGGTTGCGCACCGTCCCGAGCTGGGCCTGGGCGGCGGCAAGAGCGGTTTCGAAGGAGGCTGGCCGCAGGCGGAACAGCACGTCGCCCTTCTTCACCCCCTGGTTCTCGTGCACGTCTATCTCCTGCACGGTGCCGGAGACGTCGGTGGACACGCCGAGCGACTGCGCCTGGATGTAGGCATTGTCGGTAGTCATCACCTGGCCGCCGGTCACGTAATAATAGCCGCCGACGGCGAGCGCGACGGGCAGCAGGGCAAACAGCACCGGCCGCTTCAGGCTGCGCTTCGGCTTGGCCGGGGCGGGAGGGGCAAGGGCGGCAGGCGCCTGTTGTGGCTGCGGCTCCCTGGCCGGTGCCTCGAGCGCCGCCGGCTGCAGCGCAACCGGCGCTTCCAGCTCGTCATTGTCGATGACGGCATTGGCGCGCCTCTGTTCGCGCTCGCTGTCCAGACGGATGACCTGGTCGACGGTGCGATCCGTGGCAGGGTCGTTCCCGGCAGGCTTCTTGGAGGATGTCGATTCAGCCATGGACTTTCTCCCGGTCGCCGGCTGGCTGGGTGCGAGCCGCGAGCAGATTGGATTTGATAAGGCTTGGGGTTTGCAGCCGGTGCTGCCGTGTTTCAGGCGAAGGGCCGGCGAAGGCCTCGTCTCGCGTTCTCCGGCCGTTGCCGCGCATGTTCTCGAGCAGCCGGCGGACCAGCAGGGCCAGGTAAGGCAGCCAGGCCGGCACCTTCGATTGGGCTCGGCTCAGCCCAGACGCCCGCCAACGCTGCCCGAACCGCGTTCGAAGCAGGCGCGCGACGTCGTGCAGCACGAAGCTGATATGGGGCGAGGAGGACATGAGAAGAGATCAGGGTCTACGGACAAGTTTTCATGAGCATGCTTATTATCATCATGCACATAATCCCGCTGGACGGCGCGTGCAAGACGGACTAAGCCGCGCTGACCAAAAATCGCATGGGCCACGACACGGATGAGGCGCCCCGGCGGTGCGAATTTTCCGCCAAGGATTTCGACGATGAACTGGATCAGGATCGCAGCCGTGACTGCACTCGTCGGGTGTCCCGGCATCGCGGTTGCGAAGGAAGCGGTGAGCTGCGGCGGTGCCGCGATGCTGGGTGGCGCGCAGCTGAACTGCAGCCACGTCGAACCCGCAGCACCGCCGCAATTCTGCACGTTTAGCTGGGCTCTCCACACGATGGCAGGCGATCAGAAGGTCGTCGAAGGCACCTTCCTGCTGCCGCCGGGTGCGGCCAACGTTGCCGTCTACCAGGGCAGCGGTTTCGACAGCGCGCTGTCCAATCCGATCGTGATCTGCCGCGCCAACAAATGAGCCCGGCGCTCACGGAAGACTCGCTCCTCGGCCGATTGGTGCTATAGGGCGGATCACGTTATTTTGACCCAGGCGCCTCCGGTCGGATGCGCCTGTCTGCCAATTCCCGGACGAACCGACATGGACGGACCCAACCCCCACATCAAGCACCCGATCCCGATGCACACGCGCGTCGGCTTCCTGAAGCCTCTGGTAACGGAGCCGAACATCGAGATCGGCGACTTCACCTATTATGACGACCCGGACGGACCGGACAAATTCGCGCAGAAATGCGTGCTGCACCACTATCCCTTCATCGGCGACAAGCTCATCATTGGCAAGTTCTGCGCCATCGCCGAAGGCGCGCGCTTCATCATGAACGGCGCCAACCACGCAATGTCCGGCTTTTCCACCTATCCGTTCAACATTTTCGGCCATGGCTGGGAAAAGGGCTTTGACCCGGCGACATGGTCGAAGGAGGTGCGCGGCGACACGGTGGTCGGCAGCGATGTCTGGATCGGCATGGAGGCGGTGATCCTGCCCGGCGTGGAAATCGGCCATGGCGCCATCATCGCCGCCAAATCCGTGGTGACGCACGATGTGCCGCCCTATGCCATTGTCGCCGGCAACGCCGCCAAGGTGGTGAAGATGCGTTTCGACGACAGGACGATCAGGCGGCTGCTGGCACTGGCATGGTGGCATTGGCCGGTGGACAAGATCAGCCGCAACCTCGATGCCATCAGGGGCGCCGATATCTCTCTTCTGGAGGCAGCAGCTTGAACGCTCTGAACAGCACTGTGATCACCACCGACCTGTTCACGCGCGGGTGGATCTTCATCCGCGGCGTGCCGGCCATGAAGTTCCTGCCGCCGGAAGGGCCGCCGGAAATCGCCTTTGCCGGCCGCTCCAATGTCGGCAAATCGTCGCTGATCAACGCGCTGGTCAACCAGAAGGGGCTGGCGCGCACCTCCAACACGCCGGGGCGCACGCAGGAACTCAACTATTTCGTGCCGGACGGATTTTCGGGCGAGGGCGCCGACCTGCCGCCGATGGCGCTGGTCGACATGCCGGGCTACGGCTACGCCACCGCGCCCAAGGAGAAGGTCGACGAGTGGACCAAGCTGGTCTTCGACTATCTCAAGGGCCGGGTGACGCTGAAGCGGGTCTATGTGCTGATTGACGCCCGCCACGGCATCAAGGCCAAGGACGACGAAGTGCTGTCGCTGCTCGACAAGGCGGCGGTGTCCTACCAGATCGTGCTGACCAAGACCGACAAGATCAAGGTCGCCGGCGTGCCGCGGCTGATCGAGGAGACGCTGCAAAAGATCAAGAAGCGGCCGGCGGCGTTTCCGTTCGTCCTGGCGACGTCATCGGAAAAGGGCGAGGGGCTGGAGGAATTGCAGGCCGCGATCGTGCTTGCCGCCAATGGCGGCTAGGGCAATTCCAGGAAAAGTGTGAGCGGTTTTCCCGGGAAAGCGCGTGCGCTTTCCCCTAGAAATTGCGACAAAACAGTGAGTTGGAGTGGTTCGCCGTTTCCATGAAACGGTGAAACGCTCTAGGCCCTTGCCTCCAGTGCAATCATCTGGTGGCTCTCTTCCTCGGCGAGCTGTTCGGTGCCGTAGCTCTTCAGGAACATGTCAACGCCCGACCTGACGATGTGGTCGATTTCTTCCTGGCTCGGAGCCTTGGTGCGGTACGCGAAGATGCACTGCCGGAAAAGTCCGGCCAGGCACAGTTCGGTGAACTGATAGGCGGCAAGATCGACGTCGTCGATCTTGAGCAGGCCGCGTTCGATGGCGGCATTGAGGAATTTCATGAATTTGTCGTGGCCGCGTTTGGGGCCGCGTTCGTAGAACCGAGCGCCCATGTCGGGGATCCTGTCGGAGGCGCCGATCACCGTGCGCTGCGCCTGGATGACTCTGGCCGAGGTAATCTTCATCGACAGCACCGTGCCGAACTTCACCAGCGTCTGGCGCAAGTCGTCGGCCCGGTCGAGTATGTCGTACATATTCTTGAAGATGGTGCCGCGCTCTTCCTCGATCAGCGCTTCGAACAGCTCTTCCTTGTTGGCGAAGTAGACATAGATCGTGCCCTTCGACACGCCGGCCTCGCGCGTGATGTCGTTCATCGAGGCGGCCTCGAAGCCCTTGTCTATGAAGACTCGGCGGGCGCCGTCGATGATCTGGCTGCGCTTGACCGGATCCTGTCCGGCCGCCGGCCGGCCGCGACGCAGGCTTTCCAGCAGGTCGTTGCATTTGTCGGTTTCGACGTCAGGCGTTGTGTCGGCCATAAAAGTCACACCTCGAAAATAATTCGAACCAACCGGTTCGATTGCCTCTTGATATGGTCCTCTTTTCACGCTATGTCAACGGCCAGATCGAACCGAACGGTTCAGTATTATTACTTTAGAGAGATGTCATGTCCTCGAACGCGCCCACCACCGCCGAAGTCCGCCCCTTCCCCAACGCCAAGGTCGCTCCGGCGACCGAAGCACCGGAAATTCCCGTCCACCCCGTCGCACCGCCGCCGGCGGCCGAAGCTCCGGCCAAGAAGAAGCGCTCGGTGCGCTCCTTCCTGCTGCCGATCATCGGCCTTGCCCTTCTGAGCGGCGGCGCCTGGTATGGCTACGACTACTGGACCACGGGCCGTTTCATGATCTCGACCGACGATGCCTATGTCCAGGCCGACATGGCGTTCGTTTCGCCCAAGATCTCCGGCTATGTCGATCAGGTCAAGGTCAGCGAGAACCAGCACGTCAAGGCCGGCGACCCGCTGCTCACGATCGACGATGGCGACTACAAGATCGCCGTCGCCCAGGCCGACGCGCAGATCGCCACATTGTCCAAGACGCTCGACCGCATCGACGCGCAGACCAAGGCCGCGCAGGCTTCCCTGCAGCAGGCCCAGGCGCAGAAGGTCGCCGACCAGGCCGCGGCCGACAATGCCGCCCGTGCCCAGCAGCGCGCCGCCCAACTGGTCAAGACGCATGTCGGCACGCAGGCGCAGCTGGACGACGCGCAGACCGCGCTCGACCAGGCCAATGCCGCGCTGGTTGGCGCCGATGCGCAGATCGCCGCGGCACAGGCCAATATAGGCGTGTTCGAGGCGCAGCGCGCCGAGTCGGCGAGCACGCTCGCCTCCTTACAGCTCGGCCGCGACAAGGCCGCGCGCGACCTGTCCTTCACCGTGCTCAAGGCGCCTTATGACGGCGTCGTCGGCAACCGCTCGGTCGAGCAGGGCGATCTCGTCAGCCCCGGCCAGAAGCTCGCCGTCGTCGTGCCGTTGGACAAGCTCTACATCGTCGCCAACTTCAAGGAGACGCAGCTTGCCCGGCTGGTTCCCGGCGAAAAGGTCAACATTTCGGTCGACGCCATCGACGGCCATCCCATCCAGGGAACCGTCTCGTCGCTCGCTCCGGCGTCTGGCGCGGTCTTCTCGCTGCTGCCGCCGGAAAACGCCACCGGCAACTTCACCAAGGTCGTGCAGCGCGTCCCGGTCCGCATCGACGTGCCGGCCGATGCCCTGAAGACCGGCAAGCTGCGTGCTGGCCTCAGCGTTGTCGTCAACGTTGACAGCCGCACCGCGCCCGCCGCGACGACCAACTAAGCGCTTTCGGAGGGTGGCTCGGCGGCTGATGAAGCGCCGGGCCGCCCGGCCGGCCTCAAGGAGGCCCATGAAATGGCAACCGCTACCATCACCGCAGGAGCGCCGCCCGCAAGACCGGCGGTCCCTGATACCATCTCGACACGCCGCGTCATCGCCTTCCTGGCGATGGTGTTCGGTATGTTCATGGCGATCCTGGACATCCAGATCGTGTCGGCCTCGCTGGCCGAGATCCAGGCGGGCCTCAGCGCCAGCTCCGATGAAATTCCGTGGGTGCAGACGGCCTATCTGATCGCCGAGGTGGTCATGATCCCGCTGTCGGGCTTCCTCAGCCGCATGCTGTCGACGCGCGTGCTGTTCACCATCGCCGCCGCCGGCTTCACCGCGGCCAGCGCGCTTGCCGCGACCGCCACCAACATCGACCAGATGATCGTCTACCGCGCCGTGCAGGGCTTCATCGGCGGCGGCATGATCCCGAGCGTCTTTGCCGCGGCCTTCACCATCTTCCCGCCCTCCAAGCGCGCCGTCGTCTCGCCGATGATCGGCCTGGTGGCGACGCTGGCGCCGACCATCGGCCCGACCGTCGGCGGCTATATCAGCCACGCCTTTTCATGGCACTGGCTGTTCCTGGTCAATGTCGTGCCCGGCATCCTGGTGGCGACCGCCGCCTGGTCGCTGATCGATTTCGACAAGCCCAATCTCAAGCTGTTCAACAAGTTCGACTGGTGGGGCCTCGCCGGCATGGCGGCCTTCCTCGGCTGCATGGAATATGTGCTGGAAGAAGGCCCCAACAATGACTGGCTGCAGGACCAGGGTGTGTTCATCTGCGCCATCGTCATGAGCGTCGGCGCGGTGATCTTCTTCTGGCGTGTCTTCACCGCCGAGGAGCCGATCGTTGATCTGCGGGCCTTCAGCAACGTCAACTTCGCCTTCGGCTCGCTGTTTTCCTTCGTCATCGGCATCGGCCTCTACGGCCTGACGTACCTCTATCCGGTCTTCCTCGGCCGCATCCGCGGCTATGATTCGATGATGATCGGCGAGGCGCTGTTCGTCAGCGGCCTGGCGATGTTCGTCACCGCGCCGATCTCCGGCATCCTGTCGAGCAAGATGGATTTGCGGCTGATGATGATGATCGGCTTCTTCGGCTTCGCCACCGGCACCTGGTGGATGACGCATCTGACCGCCGACTGGGATTTCTACGAGTTGCTCATCCCGCAGATCCTGCGCGGCTGTTCGATGATGCTGTGCATGGTGCCGATCAACAACATCGCGCTCGGCACCTTGCCGCCCGACCGGCTGAAGAACGCGTCCGGCCTGTTCAACCTGACCCGCAACCTCGGCGGCGCCGTCGGCCTGGCACTCATCAACACCGTGCTGATCGACCGCAACGCCTTCCACTATGCGAGGCTCGCCGAGCATGTGCAGTGGGGCAGTGCCGCCGCGCAGACCAAGCTGCAGAACATGACGCTCAACTTCGAGCAGACATCAGGCCTCGACGCGGCCAGTGCGGCGGTCTCCAAGCTGTCGGGCATGGTCCACCAGCAGGCGGCGCTGCTGTCCTTCATGGACGTGTTCTACATGCTGACGGTGCTGTTCGCGACGCTCGGCCTGTTCACCATGCTGATCAACAAGCCGGCCGCGCCCGGTGGTGGTGGAGGCGGCGGGCACTAAGCAATTGCAGGAAAAGCGTGAAGCGGTTTTCCCACGGGAATTGCGTCAAGAACAGAAACACAGACGTGGGCAGCGGTTTCGGGAAGCTCCTCCAGTCCACGCCCGAAAAGCTCTGACCGCGCAAAAAACTCCGGGCCGCAAGACCCGGAGTTTTTCGTTTCGGTCGAATCTCGTCAGGCTGTGGCCGGCTTGAAGGTCAACGCCACGCCGTTGATGCAGTGGCGCAGGCCGGTCGGCGCCGGACCGTCGTCGAAGACATGGCCAAGATGGCCGCCGCAGCGGCGGCAATGCACCTCGGTGCGGGTCATGCCGAGCGACCTGTCCTCGGTCTCGCCGATTCCGTTGGCGATCTCTTGCCAGAAGCTCGGCCAGCCGGTGCCGGAATCGAACTTCGTTTCCGAGGGGTAGACCGGCAGGTCGCAGCCGGCGCAGGCGAAAATGCCTTTGCGGTGCTCGTTGAGCAGCGGGCTGGTGCCCGGATATTCCGTGCCTTGCTTGCGCAGCACGTCGAAGGCAGCCGGCGACAGGATGGCTTTCCACTCGTCGTCCGTCTTGGTGATCTCGAACTTCTCGGCGGCCAGCGCGGGCTGCGGACCGCCCATGCGCAGCATGGTTGCGGCGGCCCCGACGACGCCGATGGCGGCGGCACCGCTCAAAAGAAAGTCGCGACGGTTCATGACCAGTTCCTCCGGTTGTCCTTTTGCCAAACTATACCGCCACGCAAAAATCAAAAGCCGGTGACGGTTGCCCTCAAACGACACTCCGCGCCGTTCCACAGCTGGCTGTGGGCGGCGCGGAGCGTGCGTGTCGATTGCGGATCACGGGAGCGGGACGACGCAATCGGCGGAGAGCTCTTGCCGCAGGTTCGTCCGCGGCAAACCCCTTGTTACATCTTCGGCAACAAAACCTTGTCGATGACGTGGATGACGCCGTTGGACTGCTCGACATCGGCGATCGTCACATTGGCGACATTGCCGTTCTCGTCGGTGACGGTGACCTTGCCACCCTCGGCCTTCAGCGACAGCTCGCAGCCGCCGACGGTCTTGACCTTATGCGTGCCGCCGTCGGCCTTGGCCATCGAGGCGACATCCGCGGCCATCGCCTTGGCGCCGATGACATGGCAGGTCAGGACCTTGGTGAGCTTGTCCTTGTTCTCGGGCTTGAGCAGCGTATCGACCGTGCCGGCCGGCAGCGCCGCGAAGGCCTCGTTGGTCGGCGCGAAGACGGTGAACGGACCGGCGCCCTGCAGCGTGTCGACCAAGCCGGCGGCCTTGACGGCGGCGACCAGCGTCGTGTGGTCCTTCGAGTTCACGGCGTTCTCGACGATGTTCTTCTGGTCATACATGGCGGCGCCGCCGACCATCGGGTTTTCGGCATAGGCGGCGGTGGCAAGCGCGGAAACAGCGATCGTACCGGCAAGCAAAAGGGTGGCGTATCTACGCATGATATTCAAACTCCTCGGGTTTCTCTTCCCATTTTTGGGGACGCGAGGAGATACGGGACACAAACGCACGAGTTTCAGAATATTCTTGAATTTTTGTTTTTTCTTCCGGGAAGGAGGATTGCCCTGTATACCTTCTTGCCGGCTCGCGCGCCTATTTTAGACGTGTGTCACCTAAGGTATATTGAGGTCATTCTGGAGACGGCTTCGCTGCGAGATGCAGCAGGTCAGATGCCCTTCAGGTCGCCGGCGGCAACCACCGGCCCGGTCGGTTGACCCGTCGGCGAGCCGCCGGCCGGCTCCAGGCTGACGGCCAGCACCGCGCCCTGCGCGAGCTTCTGCTGCGTGGCGGGCGAGACCCCGATATGCGCGGTCGCGCCGGCCGGGATGACGCCCATCGAGACCGGAGCGTTCTTGCCTTCGATCATCCAAAGTTCGAAGTCCTTGCCGGAAGCGAGCGTGCCGGAAACGTGCGAAAGGCTGACGTCATGCCGCTCGGAATCATAGACGGCGAGATATTTTACATCGCTGCCGTCGGCGGCCAGCGAGGCGACAAGCCGCGCCTGCGGCTGTTCAGCCGGCCGATTGACATAGGGCACGACGACATAGAGAGCGAGCGCCGCAACAGCCGCGACGGCAAGGCCGCGCCAGAAGGCGAGGCTGGACCACAGGCCCGCACGCGCCTCGGCCGATGTGGCCGCGGTCGACGCAAACAGCCGGCGATCGACAGCCGCCTTCACCGAAGCCGGCGGCTCGACCTCCGCATAGGCCGCGGCCAGCGGCGAGAGGTGAACCTCCCAGCCATCGACGAGCCGCGCGAAGTCGGTCTCGGTGTCGATGCGCCTGGACGCGATCTGCCGCTCTTCCACCGGCAGAACGCCGAGAACGTATTCGGCGGCGAACAGGTCGTCGCCTCCACGTTCCGGTCCATTGTCCTCTGCCAGTGTCATCTTTCCAGACATTCTCTCAGTTTCATCAGGCTGCGGCGCAGCCAGGTACGCATCGTGTTCAGCGGCACGCCGTGGCGCTCCGCCAGTTCGGCATAGCTTTCGCCCTTGAGATAAGCGCCCCGGACGGCCGCCGCCCGGTCCTTCTCCAGCTCTTCAAGACAATGATGGATGCGCTCGGATTCGTCGCCCGCCACCACCATCGCTTCGGGCCCCGGTGCCGGATCGGCCACGTCGAGCGCGGCATCGATATCGGCGGCAGGCTTGCGCCGCGCCCTGACGCGATCGATCGCGTGGTTGCGGGCGATTGCCACCAGCCAGGAGATCGGGCTCAGATCCGAGACGGCAAAACGATCCGCCTTCGTCCAGATCTTGACGAAGACTTCCTGCAGCGCTTCCTCAGCATCTCCCCGGTCGTTCAATACACGAAGGCATACGCCGAAAAGTTTCGCGCTGGTCTGCCGGTAGAGCAGATCGAACGCGGCCCGATCCTTCATCGAAGTCCGGACGATCAGCTTGGTGATGTCCTGCGGCGTCATGCGCGCCAAGTTAGGCGATTGCGTTGTATTTGCAACGCCAGAAATATTCCATCCACCTAAAGTCCCGGTGTCCAGGCACAGGCTTCGATTGCCAAGGGATGAGCCGCTGGCTAGCTTGGCGGGAACGGGGAAGCGCAGATGTCGGTCGAACGGATCCTGTGGGAAGAAGACGCGACCGGCCTCGCCGGTCTGGTGCGCAAGGGCGAGCTGTCGGCGATCGAGTTGACCGAAGCGGCCATCGCGCGCGCCGAGGCCACAAGGCCTCAAATCAATGCCACGGCCGAGCCGCTTTACGACGCCGCGCGGGCGCGGGCGAAAACCATGGACCGCTCGCTGCCGCTGGCCGGCGTGCCCTTTGCCATCAAGGATCTCGGCATCGCCATCAAGGGTGTGCCGTCGCATGGCGGCAGCCGCATTCCGGCCTCGGTGCCCGACGTCAATTCGGTGATGACCGATCGCTATCTCGCCGCCGGGCTGGTTCCGATCGTCACCTCGACATCGCCGGAACACGGGCTGCGGCTGATGACCGAATCCAAGGCCTTCGGCATCACCCGCAATCCCTGGAACACCGGCCACACCAGCGGCGGTTCGTCGGGGGGCGCGGCGGCCCTGGTCGCTGCCGGCGTGGTGCCGGTGGCGCACGCCTCCGATGGCGGGGGCTCGATCCGAGTGCCTTCCGCCTGTACGGGCCTGGTCGGCCTCAAGACCTCGCGCGGCCGCATCCCGCTGACGCCGCTGGTCAGCGAGAGCTGGTACGGCATGGTGGTCGACCATGCCGTCACCCGCTCGGTGCGCGATAGCGCGCTGCTGCTCGACCTCACCCACGGTCCCGACTCCCTGTCGCCCTATGCGGCACTGCCTCCGAAGGGCACGTTCGCCGCCGCTGCCGCGCGCGATCCCGGCAAACTCAGCCTCGCCGTCTACCGCAAGTCGCCGCTTGGCTTGCCGATCTCGGCCGAGACGATGAAAGCGCTCGACACGGCCGTGGCGCTTGCGCGCGAGGGCGGCCACACCGTCGTTGAGATCGACCTGGCCTTCATCGGCCGTGATTTCCTGGCCGATTTCTGCAGGACGGTTGCTTCCGCCGTCGCCGGCACGCTGCGGGCCGAAGCGCTGCGCGTCGGCCGTTCCGTCACCGGCGAAGTCGAGCGCGCCACGCGCGTGCTCGGCCGGTTGGGCGAAATGGTCTCGGCCGGCGAGATCTATGCCGGCCTGCAGCGGCTGCATGCCGCCTCGCGCCGGATGATCGAGGAAACCGCGCAGTATGACGCCGTGCTGATGCCTGTTATCGCGCACCCGCCGCTCGCCTGTGGCGCCATGGATCCGAAAGGCGCCGACGAGCTGATCGAAAACCTGCTCGACAAGCTCCACCTGACGCCTTTGCTGAAGCTGAAACCCTTGTTCGGCCAACTGATGGACAAGAGCCTTTTGTTCACGCACTGGCCGGCAATCCACAATGTCAGCGGCCAGCCATCGATCGCGCTGCCCGTCCATGTCACCGAGGCCGGCCTGCCGCTCGGCATCCAGGCCGCCGGGCGCCCGGGCGACGAGGAGACGCTTTTGTCCTTCGCCGCGCAGATGGAGAAGCTTTCGGGTTGGCTCGGCCGCAGGGCGCCGCTGATGGTACCCCAAGGTTGAGCCTTGAAAGTTAGGTGTCCTGCCTCATTTCATGGCGAATGAGCGAACACCCCGGCCTGCCAGACCACATTCGAGACGCGATTCTAGCGCTGATCAGCCAGTATCAGCAGCGCGGGTCTATCACGGTCGCCCAACTCGACGCAGCGCTTCCGAGTACCTATTCCTGGCACTCACGAGACATCGAGGATGCTCTCGAGTTGATTGCCGAAGGCGGCCTTCGGATCGAATGGGAATAATTCGCCTGCATCGGACGACAACACCCGCCGAACCATTTGCCCCCCGCGCCAATTCCCGCTAAGACGCCGCCGTCTTACCCATATCCAGGGAACCGCTCGATGACGGATATCGCCGCCACCGCCGAAATGCAGGCCGCCCTGCTGTCGCGCGCTCTGCCCTACATGCAGCGCTACGAACACAAGACCGTCGTGGTGAAATATGGCGGCCACGCCATGGGCGACATCGAGCTCGGCAAGGCTTTTGCCCGCGACATCGCGCTGTTGAAACAGTCCGGCGTCAACCCGATCGTCGTTCATGGCGGCGGGCCGCAGATCGGCGCCATGCTGACCAAGATGGGCATCGAGTCCAAATTCGAGGGTGGGCTGCGCGTCACCGACCAGAAGACGGTCGAGATCGTCGAGATGGTGCTGGCCGGCTCGATCAACAAGGAGATCGTCGCGCTGATCAACGCCGAAGGCGAATGGGCGATCGGCCTATGTGGCAAGGACGGCAACATGGTGTTCGCCGAAAAGGCGCGCAAGACCATGATCGACCCCGATTCCAACATCGAGCGGGTGCTCGATCTCGGCTTCGTCGGCGAGCCGGTCGAGGTCGACCGCACGCTGCTCGACCTTCTCGCCCGTTCCGAAATGATCCCGGTGCTGGCGCCGGTGGCGCCCGGCCGCGACGGCCACACCTACAACATCAACGCCGACACTTTCGCCGGCGCCATTGCCGGCGCCTGCAAGGCCTCGCGCCTTTTGTTCCTCACCGACGTGCCGGGCGTGCTTGACAAGAACAAGAAGCTGATCGACGAATTGACCGTCGCCGAGGCCAGGGCACTGATCAAGGACGGCACGGTCTCGGGCGGCATGATCCCCAAGGTCGAGACCTGCATCGAGGCGATCGAGCGCGGCGTCGAAGGCGTCGTTATCCTCAACGGCAAGACGCCGCATTCGGTGCTGCTCGAACTCTTCACCGAACACGGCGCCGGCACGCTGATCGTGCCCTGAGCGGCTTTCGTCGCTCGCAGCCAGCCGATCAGGTCGGCTGCGGAAGGCGCGCGACGACCTTTATCTCGAAGTCGAAGCCCGCCAGCCAGTTCACGCCCACCGCGGTCCAGTTCGTGTAGGGCGGTTCCCCGAAAACCTTCATCCGGACGGCGTCAATCGCCTGCCACTGCGCGGCGGGATCGGTGTGGAACGTGGTGACGTCGACAATGTCGTCGAATGTGCAGCCGGCGGCCTTCAGCACGGCCGCGAGGTTGTCGAAGGCAAGCTGGACCTGTTTTTCGAAGACAGGCTCGGGTGACCCGTCCTCGCGGCTGCCGACCTGGCCGGAGACGAACAGAAGATCTCCCGAGCGGATCGCCGCCGAATAGCGGTTGATGTCATAGAGAGCCTGCCGGCCGGCGGGGAAGATTGCATCGCGTTTGGTCATTTTCACTCCATCCAAACAAAGGCAGGCCCGATCTCCCGATGATCGCGACCTGCGCTCCACTGTCGGGGGGCAATTCACATACGCCCCGTATGCCGGATGTGGGTGCATACGCTGCGTATGTCAATATGCATACGCGGCGTATTTTTGTGAGCCGCGAGCCGGTCAGGCGCCCGGCGAGATCGCGGCGGCGGCTTCGGCCGGCCTGCGCGGCGGACGTGCGACGGTCATCGATTCCTCTTCGGCGTCCTGCGGCGCGCCCCAGAATTCGGCGAGCGTCGGGCCGTCCTTCACCCTGATGTCGCGAACCAGGAAGCCCCAGACCTCGCGGAACCAGACGCGGCGGCCCATCTTGGTGTACCAGCGCATCGAGTGCCGCTGCTCGGGGTCGGGGTGGAACAGGATGCGCGCCAGCGCCTTCGGCCGCGACTGCACGGCGAGCTCGATCAGCTTCACGCTGAAGAACAGCATCCACGGCTTCATCCGCGTCATCTGCAGCACCTGGTGCTTGTAGTCCCACAGCCGGGCATCCTTCTGGATCACCTTGCGGTCGCGCGCGATGCGGAAGAACGGCGTCCAGCGATGCGGCGTCACGTAGAGCGCCTGGATCTGGTCGGGGTCATAGGCGATGAGCTGGCGAAAGCCGCGCCACAGGTCGCGAAACCCTTCGTCCTCGAAGCCTGCCACCCAGGTCGCCATCGACAATATGCCGTGCTTTCGCAGCAGCCTTATCGCCTCGCGGTCGGATGAGGTGCTGCCGCCCTTGCGGATCAATTGCAGCGTCTGCTCATCGGTGTTTTCCATACCGAGCAGCCAGCGGATGACACCGGCCTTGCGGTAGAGATGCAGGATGTCGGCGTCGCGCACGATGTCGTCGGCACGCGTCGAGCCGACGAGCAGCACCGGCACGTTCTCGGCGATCAGCGCGTCTAGAAAGGCGCGCCAGGCCTTCTTCGAAACGGTCGGGTTCTCGTCGGCGAGGTTGATCAGTTCGACGCCATGTTCGCGGTGCAGCCAGGCGATCTCCTGCGCGAACCTCTTGGGGTCGCGATGCCGCCAGCGCGTCCAGAAGCCGCGCTGGCCGCAATAGTTGCACAGATGCGGACAGCCTCGCGAAAACTGCATCACCACCGCGCGCTTGCCGCCCCAATAGCTGTAACGGCTGAGGTCGATCAGCTCCCAGCCGACGCGGTAGGCGTCGAGATCGGCAATGGTCATGGCCGGCTGCGTGGCGAAGGGTCGTCGCAGATCGTCGCGGAAGGCGATGCCCGCGACGCTCGCCGCCGGCTGGTGCATTTCCAGCGCCTCGACCAGCGCCACCACCGTCGCCTCGCCCTCGCCGCGCACGATGAAGTCGAAGACGTCGGTCGCCGCCAGTATGTCGCGCCAGTGATAGGTGGGGAAGACGCCGCCATAGATGACGATCGTCGCCGGCTCGCGCTGCTTGATCATTTTGGCGATCAGCAAGGCGGTCGGGTGCGCCGAGGTCGATCCGGAATGGCCGATCAGGACGAAGTCCGGAAAGCCGTCCAGGGCGTCGCGCACCACCTTTTCGAGCGGCATCGGCCCGAATTCGGCATCGACGAGCCGCAAATCGTGGCCGGCATCGATCAGCGGGCCACCGATCGCCAGCAGGCCAAGCGGCGGCAGATGGTCGTCCGGCACGCGGCTGCCGATGGCGGTGTGCGGCGGATTGATCAGGACGATCTTCATGGCGGACCTCTTCGGAAGTTGGTCCGCATATGCTGGCCGGCGATCTAGCCGCCCGCTTGGCTCGTTTCAGCAGTTTGCGTGCAGCTTTCCCGCAGGAGCGCTGGAGATGGCGCTACTTCCTGAGATGCGCGAGCGGCACGTGGCCCGGTCCCTTGATGTTCTGCAGAACGAGTTGCGTGTGGACGTCACGCACGCCGTCGAGCCGCATCAGCCGGTGCATGACGAAGGCGTTGAGCTCGTCGACCGACGGCACCATCACATGCAGCAGGAAGTCATGGTCGCCTGTCATCGTCCAGCACGACGACACCTCGTCCATGCGCTGCACCGCCGCAATGAACTTTTCCGGCGAGCCGTCGCTGTGGCTGACAAGGCGCACCTGGATGAACACCTCGACCATCAGGCCGACCGCGCGGCGGCCGATCACCGCGGCAAAGCCCTTGATGATGCCGGCATCCTGCAGCGCCTCGAAGCGCCGCGCGCATGGCGTCGTCGACAGGCCGATCTCTTGCGCCAGTTCGGAGACGGGCTTGCGCCCGTCGCGTTGCAGCACATCGAGCATCTTGATCTCGAAGTCGTCAAATTGAGGCATTTTCACTCCTCCGATGCGGACTGTGAGTGAATATTATCCAGAATATCGCTGATCAGCCATCATCAAAACCAAATTGCCTCGGCAAATCCGGCTAGCCTCCGGACACGTTTGCCATTGCCGATTTGCGAGGAGAAAAACCATGACGACGATGAGTGTTGCCGAATATGCCCGCGATTGCGCGGCGCAGGGGTTGCGCGGCGACTATTCGGTCTGCCGTGCCGATTTCACCGTGGCGCAGGGCTATGACTACAGCGACGAGGAACAGGCGGTGTGGCGCACCCTGTGCGACCGCCAGACCAAGCTGACGCGCAAGCTCGCCCACCATTCCTATCTCGACGGTGTCGAAAAGCTCGGCCTGCTCGACCGCATCCCCGATTTCGAGGACGTTAGCACCAAGCTGCGCAAGCTGACCGGCTGGGAGATCGTTGCCGTCCCCGGCCTCATTCCCGCCGCCCCCTTTTTCGACCATCTCGCCAACCGCCGTTTCCCGGTCACCAACTGGCTGCGCACCAGGCAGGAGCTCGACTACATCGTCGAACCGGACATGTTCCATGATTTCTTCGGCCACGTGCCGGTGCTGTCGCAGCCGGTCTTCGCCGACTTCATGCAGATGTATGGCAGGAAGGCCGGCGACATCATCGCGCTCGGTGGCGACGAAATGATCACCCGGCTTTACTGGTACACGGCCGAATATGGCCTGATGCAGGAGGCCGGCCAGCCGCTGAAGGCTTTTGGCGCCGGCCTGATGTCGTCCTTCACCGAATTGCAGTTCGCCGTCGAGGGCAAGGACGCCCATCACGTGCCCTTCGACCTCGAAACGGTGATGCGCACCGGCTACGAGATCGACAAGTTCCAGCGCGCCTACTTCGTGCTGCCGTCCTTCGATGCCTTGCGCGATGCCTTCCAGACCGCCGATTTCGAGGCGATCGTCGCGCGCCGCAAGGGCCAGCCGGCACTCGATCCGGCGACGGTCTGAACAATTCCGGGAGGATTGTTTCCGCCCGGGAATGACATGCATGAAACACAAGGCGCGTCGCACCAATCCGCGTCGACGCGACGCGCTTTGGAAGCTTTGATCCCGCTGGGCTATTGCATGGCGGCGGGGTTCATCCACAGGAACTCCCAGACGTTGCCGTCGGGGTCTTCGATGTGGCGGTTGAACATGAAGCCGAGGTCCTGCGCGGGGTTGGGATCGGCGCGGCCGCCGGCCGCCACGCCCTTCTCGATTGTGGCATTGACCTCGTCCTTGCTGCCGGCGGTGAGTGCGATCAGCATCTGGCTGTCGCGCCTGGCGTCGCCGATCTGGCGCGTTGTGAACTGGCCGTAATGCTGGTGCGTCAGCAACATCACCCCAATCGCGTCGGAGAACATGATCGAGCTGGCCTGGTCGTTCGAGAACTGCGGATTGAGCGTGCCCCCGATCGCGAGATAGAAATTGGTCGCTGCCTGCAGATCGCGCACCGGCAGATTTATGAAGATCATCTTGGTCATCGGTCTAAGCCTTGCCTTCGTTGACAGGTACTAGTCAGTCCAGTACCGTTTTATGGCTACCATGCGGGAACGGTACCGTCTAGTACTGGTTAGGAGGGCGCCATGAAAACCGACGGCGAGACCAGATCGGCACGCAAGGATCGTGAAATCATCCAGGCGGCCACGGCGGCGTTCATCAGCAAGGGTTATGACGGGACCAGCATGGAGGAAATCGCCACCAAGGCGGGGGCTTCCAAGCAGACCGTCTACAAGCATTTCACCGACAAGGAGACGCTGTTCGGCGAAGTCGTCCTGTCAACCGCCACCCAGGTCAACGACATCATCGAGTCCGTGACGACGCTGCTTTCTGAGGCGAAGTTCATGGAAGGCGGCCTGCAGCAGCTTGCCCGACGTCTGATAGCGGTTCTCATGGATGAAGAGGTGTTGAGGCTGCGGCGCTTGATCATCGCCAACGCGGATCGAATGCCGCAGCTTGGCCGCGCTTGGTACGAAAAAGGTTTTGAGCGCATGCTCAACTCGACGGCGTCCTGCTTTCAAAAGCTCACCAGTCGGGGACTGATACAGACCAGTGATCCCTATCTGGCGGCCAGCCATCTTTTTGGAATGCTTCTCTGGATCCCCATGAACGAAGCCATGTTCACGGGAAGCAACCGGCGCTCCAGGGCCGAACTGGAACGGCACGCGGATGCCTCGGTCGAGGCGTTTCTTGTCACCTATGGGGTCAAGCCGAAATAGTCTCGACCCCTGCCGAAAACAATGGCGCCCCTATCGCACGGGGGTGTCAGCCCCCTCGGCCTTCAGCCGCGCAAGCTGGGCGCGCTGCAGGTCGAGCGCGGCGTTGACGAAGCGCGATATGGTCGCGAGTTCGGCGTCGCTGAAGGTGGCGATCACCTTCTCTCCCTCCTTGGCGATGGCGCCGTAATAGCGCGCCGACAGTTCCCGCGTCGCCTCGGTCGCTTCGATCACCACCTTGCGCCTGTCCTCGAGGCTGCGCGTGCGCGTCAGCAGGCCGCGCGCCTCCAGCCGGTCGATCAGCGCCGTCACCGCGGCCGGCGTCAGCCCGGTCGCGGTCGCGATCGCGCCGGCCGATTGCGGGCCGCCATAGAGCAGCCCGATGCAATGGCGCTCGGCCATGTTCAGCCCGAGCCTCGTTCCCACCGCTTCGTCATAGGCCTGCGTCGCGTCCTGCCATTGCATGACGGCAAGGCCGATCGCGGTCGCCATTTCGTCGCGATATCCGCTTGACGAATTTATTTCGATCATCTAATTATCAATCCGCCTAACATTTAGACCATCGCAGCAATATGCGACCGTAGCGCCGACAAGGCAAGGGGCCGGCCGCCGACAAGGAGTGAAAAAATGAGCTCGATTCAACAACGCACCCCTCTCTCCCAGGAGGATGAATTCAAATACGCCAAGCTGGCGATGGAATGGTATGGCTGGGGTTCCCCCATCGGCCTCGGCATCCTGCTCGTGGCGCTTGCCGCCGCGGCCGTGCTGGTGCGCATCGCCATCCAGGGCCTGTGAAGATGGCGCTCACCACCCCATCGGCATTGCCGGTCGCCATCATTGGCGCCGGCGTTGCCGGGCTGGCCCTTGCCGTCATGCTTCGCCGGCAAGGGCTTGGCGTCCGTCTGTTCGAGGCACGGTCGCGCGAAGTGTTGAGCGAAGGCGTCTTCCTCACCTTGGCGCCCAACGGCATCAACGCGTTGCGGTCGCTTGGGCTTGCCGGGCGCGTAAGCGCGCTGGGCATTCGTACCCTTGGCTTCGAGATCATGAACGCCGCCGGACGCCGGCTTATCCATCTCGACGAGCAGCAATCGATGCGCGAAGCGGGCGCCGAAAGCGTCACGCTGCGGCGCTCGGACCTGCTCGGCGCGCTACTGGACGAAGCACTGGCGCTTGGCGCCGATATCCGTTTTAGCCATGCGCTTACGGAGACCGAAGACCGGGCCGATTGTGTGTGCCTTGCCTTCGGCAATGGCGCCACTGTCGATGCCGCATGGCTGGCCGGTTGCGATGGTGTCTGGTCGCGCGTCCGTCGCGCCTGTTTTCCGGCCTCCCCGGATCCTGTCTATACCGGATTGACCGGCGTCGGCGGCGTGGCGGAACTGCCCTTTGTCGAACCGACCGGCGGCCTGATGCACATGGTGTTCGGCAAGAAGGCCTTCTTCGGCTACATGAAACCGGATGGCGGGCCGGTGCTATGGTTCTCGTCCTTTCCGCTGGACGAGGATGCCGCCCTGGCGAAGCCCGATCCCCTGCATCTGGCGGCAACCGTTCGCCGGTTGCATGCCGGCGATCCCCACACGATCCGACAGATCGTCGACACCGTCACGCAGATCCCGCGCACCTATCCCGTGTTCGACATGCTGCATCTGCCAAAATGGCACACCGGCCGGGTGGTCCTGCTGGGCGATGCCGCGCACGCCGTCTCGCCGCACTCCGGGCAGGGTGCGTCGATGGCCATCGAGGACGCCGTGGTGCTGGCCGCGTGCCTGGATGCGGCACCGCTGCCGGCGCAGGCCTTCGCCGCCTTTCAGACGCTGCGCCAGGACCGCGTAGAGCACATCGTCAAGGTCAGCCGGCGGATCGGCTCGCAAAAGCAGGTGAAAGGCCGCGTCGCTCTGTCCCTGCGCGACCTGATGCTGCCGCTCTTCATCCGCTTCGGCGCGCGCACGACCCGCGCCATGACGCGCTACCGTGCCGACCTGGCGCCGCTCGAAAAGCCGTCGGTCTGATCGGATTTCCGCGCCGGTCGTGGGCGCGGAAAGACCGTTCAGACCGAGACCACCTTGCTCAGATGGTCACCCAGCCGGCAGGCCAGCGCCGTGATCGTCGTCGTCGGGTTGGCTTGACCGGACGTGCAGAACACCGAGGAGCCGCCGACATAGAGGTTGTCCATGCCGTGCACCTTGCAATTGGCGTCCACCACGCTCCTGGTGACGTCGGTGCCCATGCGCGTGCCGCCCATGTGATGGTGGCCAGCGGTCTCCTCGTTGGTCGGAAAATCCTCGCCATTGGCGATCCAGTCCATCAGACGGACACGTCCGAGATCCTTCTCGATGAGCGTCGTTCCGAACAGCTTCAGGCCTTCGACAAGCGTGCGGCGTTCGAGCTCCGATTTCTTCCAGTGCAGCTCGATGCGCGGCACGCCGGCATGGTCGACATCGGTCTTCGACAGCTCGATCTGGTTGGAGGCCAGCGGCGCCTGTTCCCAGGCGACATAGAGCTGGGCCGCGCAGCGCAGGTTCTGGCTGAGCTGATAGGCGACCCATTCGGCCATGTCGGGCGCCGTGCAGGCGAGGTCGGCAATCACATGCTTGACGCCGGCATAGGGCGTCTCGATCAGCCTGATGCCGAAATTCATGATCCGCAGGCGCTCCATCGCCGCAGGCGTCGGCGAGAAGAAGGCCTCGTTGACGGCATCGACCTCGAACTCGCCGTAGTCGGCCAGGATGGCATTGCCGCCCTCGAAGGTCGGGTGCTCCATCCAGTAGCGGCCGAGCGCTGTTGCATTCGGCACCACGCCGCCATTGGAGCGCTGGTTCGACCATAGAAGCAGCCGCGAATTCTCCAGCCCGCCGGTGCAGACGATGAAATAGTCGGCGCTGAAGGCGCCAGCGTCCTGGCCGTTGGACCACAGTTTGGCGCCGGTCACGCGTTTGCCGTTGCCGGCAAGCTCGGTGGCATAGGTGTTGAGCACGACGGCGATGTTGCTGCTCTTGTCGAGCTCGCCGGCGAATTTCTCGCCGAAGCGCACCGCCGGGCTCTTGATCAGCTGCACCCAGCGTATGTCGTCCGAGATCGGCACATCTGGCCGGAAATCGGGAACGTCGAGGATATCGTGCACCTCGGGCAGATAGGGCTCGATGTCGGCGCGGCGGATCGGCCAGCCTGTGTCGGGCGCCCAGGCCTTCGGTTCGAAATCCTGTTTGTCGAGCACCCGGCACCAGCCGGCCCAATGGTTGGAGCTGCCGCCCATATAGCGCAGCCGGGTGATGTCGAGATCGAAATAGAAATCGCCGACCGTGGTGCCGCGGTAGAAATCCTGCGACTCGTCGCTGAACTCCCGCGAGCCGGCCTCCAGCACCACCACCGGGATGCCGGAGGCGCCCAGCTTGCGGGCAATGGTGGTGCCGGCCGGACCCGAACCGAGGATGCAGACCTTGGGTTTGAAGTTGGCGGCGCGATACGCCTCATAGCTGTCGAAGATCATGCCAGGTCGCTCCGCTTCAGGATCCAGCCATTGACCTCGACGATTTCATCCGGGTCGGCCCGTGATGGATCGGCCCTTGAAGGACCGGCATGGGCGGCGTCGGCTTCAGGCAGCTTGCGGAACAGGGACAGGGCGGGCAGGGCGATCAGCGCCTGCACGAGCGTGCGGCGCGACATTTTTTTGAAGAAACTCATGCCGGGTCTCTCGGATAGGGGCTTCGATGCGCGCATGACATTCCCCGAACGGCACACGCATCGCCACAGAGGCCAGTATCGTGCCAAGGCCGGCCCCAAGGCATTGAAAAGGCGGGCAAGCGGTACAACCGAATGCAAACAGAGTTAGAAATTCCTTAACGGGCGAGGTGTGCCGGACCGGCCGGCTCACGCGGCCGCGGAAATGTCGGTATCGAGGATCGTCAGGTTGCGGCCGCGATGCTTGGCCTGGTAGAGGCGCCGGTCCGCGGCGCGCATCAGTTCCGATACGTTGACATCCTCGCCGCAGACGGTGCCGCCGATGCTGACGGTCAGCGGAATGGTCCGTTCGTCCACCGGCCGGAAGCGGATCAGCTCGACCTCGCGGCGAATGCGTTCGGCGACACGCTTGGCTTCCTGCTCGGTGGCGCCGACCAGAAACGCGCCGAACTCCTCGCCGCCGATGCGGCCAAGCACGTCGCCGCTGCGCACGCCGCGCTCGATGGCGCTGGCGATCAGCAGCAGCGCGTCGTCGCCGGTCAGGTGGCCGAAACTGTCATTGATCTTCTTGAAATGATCGGCGTCGATGATCAGCAGCGCGCCGCGGTCGGACTTGCGCCGGGAACCGTCCAGCGCGGCAAAGAAACTCTCGCGGTTGAGCATGCCGGTCATGTCGTCGCGGCTGGCTTTCTCCGACAGGCGGCGGTGTGCGGCGGCAAGCTGGGCGTGTGCCCGGGCCAGCTCGCGGTGCGCGTTCTTCAACCTGTCGCTCTGCCAGAAGGTGCTCGCGCAGGCCACCCATGCAAGCACCAGCGGACAGAGCGTCGAGGTCAGCCAGATCGTTCGGTTGATCGGGAATCCCAGGGCCGGAACGATGATCAGCGTCAGAAGAAGCGAGGCGGCGACGGAGGCAAAAGCGATAGCGGCGGATTTCAGAATGATGCTGTTCATCGCGGGCTCCCCACAGGACTGTCTCTGTGCCAGCAAGCCCTGAAGGCCACCTTTCCCGGTTGCTTAAAATTTGAATCTTGCGGCCATTTATGCCACTAAAAGCGCGTGGAAGTTGTGGATAAAGTCCTTCCAGAATCCGCGTTTCATGCCATAAGGAGCGCATGACCACGCAGCCTGATCCCGCCCGCTTCGCCCATGTCACCGACTGGGTGTTCGACCTCGACAACACGCTCTATCCACATCATTCGAACCTGTTCTCGCAGATCGACGTCAAGATGACCGCCTATGTCGGGGAGCTGCTGTCGCTGCCGCGCGAGGAGGCACGCAAGCTGCAGAAGGAGCTTTATCTCGAATATGGCACGACGCTGAAAGGGCTGATGACGCGCCATGGCATCGATCCCGACGATTTCCTCGAGAAGGTGCATGACATCGATTATTCGTGGCTGGTGCCCGACCCTGTCCTGGGCACCGCCATTCGCCAGCTTCCCGGCCGCAAGTTCATCTTCACCAATGGCGACCGCCGGCACGCCGAGCGCACCGCGCGCCAACTCGGTATCCTCGACCATTTCGACGACATCTTCGATATCGTCGCCGCCGGCCTCAACCCCAAGCCGGCGCGCCAGACCTACGAGAAGTTCGCCGCGCTGCACGCCGTCACCGGCCACAATGCGGTGATGTTCGAGGATCTCGCCCGCAACCTGGAGGTGCCGAAGGCGCTGGGCATGACCACCGTGCTGGTGGTGCCGCGCAATTTCGAGCCGACCTTCGCCGAGATCTGGGAACGCGACCCCGCCCAGGAAGATGACGTCGATTTTGTCACCGACGATCTGGCGGGGTTCCTGACGGGGATAATTGCCGGAGAACAGGCAACAGGCAGTAGGGAATAGGCAGTAGGGGAAATTGACCTGGAAGCAGCGACTGCAAACGCCTTATCCTCCTGCTGCCCTACTCCCCTAACTTGTAGAACCGGCTGATGATCCCCCAGGCCTCGTCGGCGGTGTCGACGAAATCGATGATGTCCTGGTCGCCGGGGCTGATCGTGCCTTGCTCGGCGAGGAAGTCGAGGTTGATCGCGCGTTTCCAGAAGGATTTGCCGAACAGGATCACCGGCACGCGCTCCATGCGCCCGGTCTGGATCAGCGTCAGCGTCTCGAAGAACTCGTCCATCGTGCCGAAGCCGCCGGGAAACACCGCCACTGCCTTCGCGCGCATGACGAAATGCATCTTGCGGATGGCGAAATAGTGGAAGTTGAAACACAGCTCCGGCGTCACATAGGCGTTCGGCGCCTGCTCATGCGGCAGCACGATGTTGAGCCCGATCGACGGCGCGCCGACATCGTCGGCGCCGCGATTTCCCGCTTCCATCACGCCGGGGCCGCCGCCGGTCACCACGACATATTCGCGGTAGTATGAGGCGGCCGATTGCTGCGAGCACAGCCGGGCGAACTTGCGCGCCTCCTCGTAATATTTGCTGTTCTCCTCGAGGTTCTTCTTCTGCGTCTCGTTCTTGGCCGCCCAGGCTTCGCCGCCGGGTTCGGGCAGGCGCGCGCCGCCGAACAGGATCACCGTCGAACGGATGCCGCGCTCGGCCAGGATCATTTCCGGCTTCAAGAGTTCGAGCTGCAGCCGCACCGCGCGCAATTCGCGCCGCGTCATGAAGTCGGGGTCGTTCCAGGCAAGCCGGTAGGTCTCGGCCCGCGTCTGCGGCGTGTCCGGCACGCTTTTCGACCGCTCCAGATCCTCGTCCGAATGCGGCAGCGGCGTCCACCCCGCCTTTTCCATAGGTGTCATCAAATTACCCGTCCAAATTTCCTTGACTGCGCCGTCCCATGACGCAGGTGCGATTGACCCCCACTGAGCCTTAACATAAGCAGGTTCCGCAAACGTGTCCGGCGGTTTGCGACAAGAACCTGCTACATGCAAAGACCCAGACAGGCGAAGCATGCCTGGGGTCCACGCGACTGCAAAACAGGTTAAGGCGCAGCCCCTTAACAGCTTGGTAATGGAGCGAATTCATGTCGAAGCCCGATCTGGCGAGCCTCGAAAAGACCATCGAGAAGGCCTTCGACGAACGCGACACGATTTCGACCGCGACCCGCGGCGAGACGCGCGACGCCATCCAGTCGGCCCTCGACCTGCTCGACCGCGGCACGGCGCGGGTCGCCGAGCGCCAGGCCGACGGCAAGTGGCACGTCAACCAATGGCTGAAGAAGGCCGTGCTGCTCTCCTTCCGGCTCAACCCGATGGAGATCATCAAGGGCGGTCCGGGCCAGGCCGTCTGGTGGGACAAGGTGCCGTCCAAGTTCGACGGCTGGAGCGCCGTCGATTTCGAGAAGGCAGGCTTTCGCGCCGTGCCGTCGTCGGTCGTGCGCCGTTCCGCCTACGTCGCGCCGGGCGCCGTGCTGATGCCATCCTTCGTCAATGTCGGCGCCTATGTCGACACGGGCACCATGGTCGACACCTGGGCCTCGGTCGGCTCCTGCGCCCAGATCGGCAAGAACGTGCATCTGTCGGGCGGCGTCGGCATCGGCGGCGTGCTGGAGCCGATGCAGGCCGGCCCCACCATCATCGAGGACAATTGCTTCATCGGCGCGCGTTCGGAAGTCGTCGAGGGCTGCATCGTGCGCGAAGGCTCGGTGCTCGGCATGGGTGTCTTCATCGGCCAGTCGACCAAGATCGTCGACCGCGCCACCGGTGAGATCTTCTACGGCGAAGTGCCGCCCAATTCGGTGGTCGTCGCCGGCTCGCTGCCGGGCAAGCCCTTTCCGAACAACGAGCCCGGCCCCGGCCTCTACTGCGCCGTCATCGTCAAGCGCGTCGACGCCAGGACCCGGTCGAAGACCTCGATCAATGAATTGCTACGCGATTGATCTTTCCGCCGGGCGGGCGCACCTTCCGCCGGCGCGACAATGCGTCGCGCTGGTTCAACATGGAGGGGTGACATGGACTGGAAGTATCTGCTCACAAGTTTCGACGGCCGCATCAATCGCGCCAAATTCTGGGCCGGCATCGGCGTGTTCATCGTAATCGGTATCGTTGCCTTTATTCTCGACTCGATCCTCGGCACGCGTTTCACCACCAGCAGCGGCGCCCAGGTCGGCATTATCGGCATGCTCTTCGCGCTGGCATCGATCTATTTCGCTATTGCCCTCTACGCCAAACGCTGGCACGACCGCAACAAGTCGGGCTGGTGGACGCTGATTGGCCTCGTACCTGTCATCGGCGGCATCTGGCTGCTGGTCGAACTCGGCATCCTCCAAGGCACCAGCGGTGCCAATCAATATGGACCGGACCCGCTTGCCTGACAGTTCAAATCTCACCTGGCTTTTCTTCAAAACCTCGGGCCGCGTCAGCCGCGCGGCCTATTTTCTTGGCGGCTTGCTCGTCGCCATCATCCAGGCCTTCCCGCTCTACCGCTTCACGCTGGTGCCGGAAGGTTCGGCCGAGGGCAATATGTGGTCGTTCATCTTCTTCATCGCCTTCATTGCCTCGCTGTGGTCGAACATCGCGCTGGCTGTGAAGCGGCTGCACGACCTCGACAAGCCGGGCATTGCCGCGCTGATCCTGTTCGTACCGGTCGTCTCGATCGTCGCCTTTCTTGTGTTGTGTCTGTTTCCAGGGCAGCCTGGGCCCAACCGCTATGGCCGGCGCACCAACGAGCCGGCACAAAACCAACGAGATAGAGCATGATGTCGTCCGAAAGCCGCTTCACACTTTTCGGCTTCATGCACTGAGGGCCGGCCGGACATGCGCTACCGCACGCTTGATCCGAAACTGATCATCGAGACCGCCGAAAGGCTTGAGGAGCGCGTCGCGGAACGGTTCCCCCAGGCCGGGCTGCGCGGCGTCGCCGCCGAACTGGTGTCGCTGTCGCGCGATCTGGCCAAGGCGGCCCAGGCGCTCGAAGCTCCCATCTGGTGGCTGCGCGGACTCATCATCGCCGCCGTCCTCGCCGGCGCGTTGATCTTCCTGTTCGTCGGCACCATCCTGCCGCTCATTCACATCTCCCAGGCCGACGATGCGGTGCAGTCGGTGCAAGGCATAGAAGCCACGATCAACATGATCATCCTCGCCGTGCTCGGCCTGCTGGCGCTGATCCGCACCGAGGAGCGCATCAAGCGCAAGCGTGTGTTTCGCCAGCTGCACGGCCTGCGCTCGCTGATCCATGTCATCGACATGCACCAGCTGACCAAGGATCCGGCCGCGCTCTCGGCCAATTTCAAGCCGACGGCGCATTCCCCGGCCCGCATCACCAATGCCGCTGATCTGGCGCGCTATCTCGACTATTGCTCCGAAATGCTGTCGATCACCGGCAAGATCGCCGCGCTGTTCGCACAGTCGGTCAATGACGACGTCGTCATCGATGGCGTCAACGACATCGAGAACCTGGCATCCAACCTGTCGCGCAAGATCTGGCAGAAGATCACGCTGATCGAGAGGCACCCGGCGGCGCAACCTGTTCCGGCGCCAGGCCGGGCGGGCCAAGCCTCGCCACCTCCGCCGCGCGCACCAAAGCGGTAACGCTTTTCAGGAGCGGCGCCGGCGTCCCCGTTCTCTGGGCGAGGTCGAGCACCGCGCCTTGCAGTTCGCCGATCTCCGTCGGCCGGCCGCGCTGCAGATCGTCCCACATCGACGAGCGCGCCTGCGGGTCGATCGCCAGCATGCGCCGCGCGAGCCGTTTGAACAGCCAGTCCGGCAGCCGCAGCACCTTCGGCAGCAGGGCCGGCCGCAGCCCAGCGATACGCGCCGGCGCGATGCCGGAGGCCTTCATCGCCCGCAGCGCCTCGTCGATCTGGCCGGCCAGGATCAACCGCCAGCGGCGGTCGGCGAGTTCGCTCGCCAGCGGCAGGTCCGACAGCGCCACCAGCGCGTTGTTGAGGTTCATCAGAAGCTTGCCCCACAGCACGGCCTTCATGTCGCCATGCGTCTCGACCGCCAGCCCTTCGACATCGAGAAGACCGGCGACATCGAGAAGACCGGCAAGGCCGCCGCCCTCGATCATCACCTTGCCCTCGCTGGCGCGGTGGACGCGCAGCGGCAGCTCGTCGTCAGGCGATTGCACCACATTGAACGGCACCATGCCGGCCAGCACGATGCGCCGGCCGGACCCGGCGCGCAGCCTGTCGGCATTGTCGACGCCGTTCTGCAGGCTGATCACCACCGCATCGGGGCTGGCATGGGCCTTGATCAGCACAGCCATCTCCTGCGTCGCGCCGCTCTTGACGGTCACCAGGATCACATCCGCCTTGTGGAAGGCGGCGGCCGGATCGGCAGTGATCCCGAGCACGTCCGGCTTGACCAGGCGATCGCGGCCGTCGAGGTCGCTGATGCGCAATCCACCCTGCCGCAGCGCTGCCTCGATGCGCGGCCGGGCCAACAGCACAACCTGCCGCCCGGCAAGCGCCAGGCAGCCGCCGACATAACAGCCGATGCTGCCGGCACCGGCGATGACGATCCGTTTTTCCCCGTCTGCCATTTCCTGCTCCGCACCGGCCCAACTATACGACATGAAAACCATAATGTCGGCGCCATCGTCTGCCATTGGGCTGGCCCCTATGTCTGGCCGTGACAGGCCTTCCGCTTTCGACTATCGCTTTTGCCATGACGCTGCCGACCGACCCCGCCGCAAACCTCGCCGCCCTTATCCGTTGTGCCTCGGTGACACCAGCCGAAGGCGGCGCGCTGAGCGCGCTGGAAACGATGCTGAAACCGCTCGGCTTCCTGGTCGATCGGCCGGTCTTTTCGGAAGACGGCACGCCCGACATCGAGAACCTCTATGCAAGGCGGTCCGGCAACGGCCCGCATCTGATGTTCGCCGGCCATACCGATGTCGTGCCGGTCGGCGACGAAGCCGCCTGGACGCACCCGCCTTTCGCCGCCGAGATTGCCAATGGCGAGATGTATGGCCGCGGCGCCGTCGACATGAAGGGCGGCATCGCCTGCTTCATCGCGGCGATAGCGCGCCATGTCGAGAACAATGGCGGTCCCAAGGGCACGGTCTCGCTGCTGATCACCGGCGACGAGGAAGGCCCGGCCATCAACGGCACGGTCAAGCTGCTCGAATGGGCCGCTTCCAGGGGCGAGAAATGGGATGCCTCGATCGTCGGCGAACCGACCAATCCGGATGCGCTCGGCGACATGATCAAGATCGGCCGGCGCGGCTCGCTGTCCGGTTCCATCACCGTCAACGGCCGCCAGGGCCATGCCGCCTATCCGCAGCTTGCCGACAATCCGGTGCGCGGGCTGATCAGCCTGGTCGACGCCTTGCTGCATCCTGTCTTCGACAAGGGAACCAAGGATTTCCAGCCGACCAATCTCGAGGTCACCTCGATCGATGTCGGCAACCCGGCCACCAACGTGATCCCGGCCAAGGCCACCGCGACCTTCAACATCCGCTTCAACGACACATGGACGGCTGAGAGCGTCCAGGCCGAAATCCACAACCGGCTGGACCAGGCGGCGAAGCGCAAGAAGTACCGGCCGGGCAAGCAGACGCCGGTCGACTACGACCTCGTCTGGCGCGACCGGCCAAGCCATGTCTTCCTGACCCGCGACGACAAGTTGGTCGACACGCTTGCCGGCTCGATCAAGGCGGCGGTCGGCAAGAAGCCGGCGCTGTCCACTTCCGGCGGCACGTCGGATGCGCGTTTCATCAAGGATTACTGTCCGGTGGTCGAGTTCGGCCTGGTCGGCAAGACCATGCATATGGTCGACGAGCGCGTCGCCCTTGCCGATCTCGAAACGCTGACGCGGATCTACCAGCGCTTCATCGAAGACTGGTTCGGACAGGGCTAAGCAGCATGCTTTCGGCGGATGAAACCCAAGCTTCGCTGACCGGTGCCTGGCGGCTGATGCTCGGCAAGGCTGACGGCCTGCGCCTGCTCGACCTGTCGGCCGACGGTTTCTGGAATTCCTTTTTCGCCATCGTCGTTGCCGCGCCCGCGCTGATCGTGGGCTGGGTCGGCATCGCCAACGAGATCGGCGATCCCAACGCCTTCGTGGGCCGTTTCGGCATGCTGTTGCGCCTGGCGATGGTCGATATCGGTTCCTGGGTGCTGCCGCTGGTCGTGCTTGCCCTGGTCGCGCCACGCGCCGGCATTGGCGGGCGCTTCGTCCACTATGTCGTCGCCAGCAACTGGGCCTCCGCCATCACCGCCTGGCTGATGCTGCCCTCGGCGCTGATCAGGCTTTTCCTGTCGTCGGCAAGCCAGGTCTCGAGCCTTGTGTCGCTGCTCTTGTTTGCCTTGTCGATGGCGCTGACCTGGCGCATGACCAACGCCACGATCGGCAAGGGCGTGGCGGTCGGCACCGCCGTTTTCGTCGGCATGTTCATCGCTTCGCTGCTGGTGCTGTTCGGGCTGCAGATGCTGCTTGGCATCTCCGTGCCGGACGACATCGGGCCTCAGAGCCTTTCCGGGCCGTTCCCGGGGTAGAGCCCGCCGGGCTCTGATAGAGCCTGCGGGTTCTATCAGGGATAATCGACGCCAATGAGGAAAAGCCCATCAGGCGGCGCGACCTGGCCGCAGGCGGCTCGGTCGCGCGCCTCGAGCGCCGCCTTGAGGTCGGCCCCTGTCCAGCCGCCATCGCCGACGCGCTTGAGCGAGCCGACCATGGAGCGCACCTGGTTGTGCAGGAAGGAACGGGCCGAAGCTCTCACCTCGATCATGTCGCCCGCCCGGCTCACATCGAGCCGTTCCAGTGTGCGAACCGGGCTGTTGGCCTGGCATTGGGTCGAGCGGAAGGTGGTGAAGTCATGCCGCCCGAGCAGGAGTTTCGCGGCCTCGTGCATGGCGCCGGCGTCGAGCCGCTTCGGCACCCACCACACCTTGCCCTTTTCCAGCGCCGCGGGCGCGCGGCGGTTGAGGATGCGATAGAGATAGTGGCGGCCGGTGGCCGAGAAGCGCGCGTCGAAATCGTCCGGGACGATTGTCGCCTTCAGGATGGCGACATGCGCGCCGGCTCCCTGCAGATGGGCGTTGACGGCATCGCGCACCTTGTCGCCAGGCCATGGCTTGGCGAGATCGGCATGCGCCACCTGGGCGGTTGCATGCACGCCGGCATCGGTGCGGCCGGCGGCGCGCAGCCGCACCGCCTCGCCGCAGAATTTCTCGATCGCCTGCTCGATCGCCTGCTGCACCGAAGGCTGGTCGGCCTGATGCTGCCAGCCGGCAAACAGGCTGCCGTCATATTCGATGTCGAGGCGAAAACGCGGCATGTGCGGCTAGAGCTCTCGCCTTGAGCAATTCCAGGAGAAGTGTGAAACGGTTTTCTGTCCGGAATTGCGTTAAAACAAAGAGGTAGAGCAGGTCACCGTTTCCATGAAACGGTGGACTGCTCTACGCGGCGAGAGCGGTGAAGGCGGAAGCGTAGACCAGCCTGCCGGCCTCCGGAGCGTCGCCCCAGGCCAGCGCCTGCAGCGCCTCGCCCTGGTATTCACTCTCGAACTTCTCGGCCCGCGCATGGCTATAGCCGAAACGGCCGTAATAGGCCGGGTCGCCCAACACCACGGCCAGCGTCTCGCCTGCATCCTTGAGGCGGATATGCGCCTCGCGGATCAGCGCGCCGCCAATGCCGCTGCCATGGAACGAAGGTTCCACCGCCAGCGGCGCCAGCGCCACGGCCGCGAGGCTCTTGCCGCCATTCTGGACGAACAGCCGTGAAAACAGGATATGGCCGACCACCTGGCCGTCTTCTTCCGCCACCAGTTCGACGACGGCGTCGCCGCCGGTGACCAGCGCGTCGACCAGCCCGGCCTCCGCCTGCTGGCCAAAGGCGTGTTCCTCGACGAGGCGAATGGCCTCGCGATCCCGCGGCGTCGCCGCGCGTATCGACATCATGCTCATGAGAACTTCATTCCTTTTACGATCTTGGCTCCGCGCAGGAATTCCGACGCGGCGGCGGGCTTTCCGCCCGCACGTTGAACTTCGACCAGTCTGATCGCGCCTGTCCCGCAGGCGACCGTCAGCCGGTCATCGAGAATTCCTCCCGACTCGCCCAAATCTTCCGAAAGCGACAGGCCTTCGGATAGCGTCGAGCGAAGCAGTTTCAGCCGTTCCACGCGGCCGCCAATGTCAATTTCGGACCAGGCGCCGGGAAAGGGCGACAGGCCGCGAAGGTGATTGTGGACCTCGGCCGCAGGCCGCGTCCAGTCCACCCGCGTCTCGGATTTATCGATTTTTCTGGCGTAAGTCACCCCTTCCGCCGCTTGCACGGTAAATGTCAGGGTGTTCTCTTCCAGCCGCGTCAGCGCTTCCACCATCAGGGCAGCACCGACGCGCATCAACCGATCATGCAGATCGCCGGCTGTCATATCGGGGTCGATGGCGCATTTTTCAAGCAATCCCACCGGGCCGGTGTCGAGACCCTCTTCCATGCGCATCACCATCATGCCGCTTTCCAGGTCACCAGCCATGATCGCGCGCTGGATGGGGGCGGCGCCGCGCCAGCGCGGCAGAAGCGATGCGTGGCCGTTGATGCAGCCAAGCCGGGGCGCGTCGAGAATTGCCTTCGGCAGCAGCAGACCATAGGCGACGACCACGGCGATATCGGCCCGCAGGGCGCTGAAGGCGGCCTGCTCGGCCTCGGCCTTGAGGGATGTCGGCGTGCGCACCTCGATGCCCAGCCGCTCGGCCTCGCGCTGCACCGGCGACGGCGTCAGTTCCAGCCCGCGCCGGCCGGCGGCACGTGGCGGCTGCGTGTAGGCGGCGGAAATCTCATGTCCGGCTTCGGCGATCGCGCGCAGCGTCGGCACCGAAAACTCCGGCGTGCCCATGAAGATGACGCGAAGGGGCATTTTCCCCTATCCCACCAGCTTGCCTGGCGCCTTGTCCTTGGCGAGCTTCTTGAACTTCTTCACCACCATGTCGCGCTTCAGCTTCGAGATATGGTCGATGAACAGCACGCCGTTGAGATGGTCGATCTCATGCTGCAGGCAGGTCGCCATCAGCCCCTCGGCCTCCATCTCCTGCAATTTGCCGTCGCGGTCGAGATACTTCACGCGAACGGAAGCCGGGCGTTCGACCTCGGCATAATAGTCGGGGATGGACAGGCAGCCTTCCTCGTAGACGGAGCGCGCCTCGGCGCTTTCCAGGATCTCCGGGTTGATGAAGACATGCGGTGCCGGCGTTTCGTCTTCCTTGGCGAGATCGATCACCAGCATGCGCAGCGGCTCGCCGATCTGGATTGCCGCCAGCCCGATGCCGGGCGCGTCATACATGGTCGCCAGCATGTCGTCGGCCAGTTTGCGCAAGGGCGCGTCGACGCGCTCCACCGGCTTGGAAACCTGGCGCAGGATGGGATCGGGAAGGATGATGAGCGGCTTGATCGGCATGGCGTCCCACGTAAGACGTCCAGCGAAAAGCGTCAACCGGGGCGTCCAAGCCTCGTTCACGTTTTGATCTGTGCCAGCCCACCGAATCGGCTATGCTGTCCACATGAATGATCTGAGCACCATCCTTTCGCAGCCCGTCGCACGGCTCGGCGCCTCGACAATCACCCTCGGCCATGCTCTGGCCTTCGGCGTCTTGTTGTTCCTCGGCCTGTTCGTGGCGCTGGTCGTCGCGCTGTGGCGGTCGGCCAAGGCGCGCGCCGTCGCTGCCGCGGAAGCCGCCGACCATGCCCGCGACGCCGAGGCGCGGATGGCCGGCATCTTGCAAAGCCAGGCCGAGATGCAGGGCCGCATGGGCGCCATCGCCGAAGTGTTCGGCGCGCGCCAGGCGGAGCTGACGCAGTCGATCGGCCAGCGCCTCGACGCCATGACCGGCCGCATCGGCCAGACCATGACCGAGCAGACCAAATCCACGCATGAAAGCCTGGCCAAGCTGCAGGAGCGGTTGGCGATCATCGACACCGCGCAAGGCAACATCCAGTCGCTCGCCGGCCAGGTCGTGCAGCTGCAGGCCATCCTCTCCAACAAGCAGACACGCGGCGCCTTCGGCCAGTCGCGCATGGAGGCGATCGTCGCCGACGGCCTGCCAATGGGCGCATACGAATTCCAGGCGACCCTGTCGAACGGCAGCAGGCCGGATTGCCTGGTGAAGATGCCGAACGGCGCGCCGTCGCTTGCCATCGACGCCAAGTTCCCGCTGGAGGCATGGAATGCCATCCGCGCCGCTGACGGCGCCGACCTGCAGAAGGTGGCGTCCCAGGCCTTCCGCCGCGACATCGAGATCCATGTCCGCGATATCTCGGAGAAGTATCTGATCCAGGGCGAGACGCAGGACACCGCCTTCATGTTCGTTCCGTCGGAATCGGTGTTCGCCGAGATCCACGAGAATTTCGAAGCGATCGTCCACAAGGCGCATCGCGCCCGCGTCGTCATCGTCTCGCCGTCGTTGCTGATGCTGTCGATCCAGGTCATCCAAGCCATCCTCAAGGATGCCCGCATGCGCGAACAGGCGCATCTGATCCAGGGCGAGGTCATCCGGCTGATGGAGGATGTGGCGCGCGTCGACGAGCGCGTGCGCAAGCTGCAGGTGCATTTCGGCCAGTCGGCCAAGGACATCGACGATATCCTCGTCTCGACATCGAAGGTGACCAAGCGCGGCCAGAAGATCGAGGCGCTGGAGTTCGGCGCGCAGGCCGATGGCGATGCCGGCCCGGAGACGCCGTCGCGGGCGCCCGCGGCGAAACTCGAGCCCGGCCCGCGCGTTGCCGATTCAAAGACCGGCCAGCTCAGGCTGCGCGTCGTCGAAGGCGACGACTGACAGTTCCCACCTAAGCCACGGCCACGATGACGTGTGCCTGAATTTTGGCGGCAACCGCGCCGCTGCCATGTCTGGCCGCAATCTCGGATGCGGCATAGTCCGTTGCGGCGCTGAGTTTGCCCGGATCCCGGGCCTCGATTTCCGTGCGAAGCACCGTTCCCTGGCAATAGGCCACGGCCGGAATGCGTGGCGAGGGCGCACGGCTCTGTTCGGCTCTCGTCTCGATCGCCACATCGGAGAAGCCAGCCTCCTCAAGGTCTCCGCGGATCAGCGCCATATCGTGGTAGCCATGCGGCGTGCGGGCCAGAAAGCGCGGCGGATCATTCGGGAACATCCTTGCCAGCGCATTGGTCACATCATCGGCAAACACATTCTCCTCGATGCGGTCCCAGACGTTGAACAGGAAATGTCCGCCGGGCTTCAGCACCCGCCTGGCCTCGCGGTAGGCGGATGGGCGGCTGGGAAAGAACATCGCGCCGAACTGGCAGCAAACGAGATCGAAGGCCGCATCTTCGAACGGCAGCGCCATGGCATCGGCCTGGCGCCATTGGATGCGACTGTCGGGAGCCTGTCGCGAAGCGGCATAGTCGAGCATCGGCTGGTTGAGGTCGGTCACGACATAGCTTGCGTCAGGCGACAGTTTTGGCGCCAAGGCGCGTGTGACGACCCCGGTGCCTGCGGCGACTTCCAGGACGGCGCTGGGCGAGAAGGACGCTGCCCGCCGTGCAAGGTCCGAGGCGAATGGCTCGAAAATCAACGGCACCATATAGCGGTCGTAGTTTTCCGGGATCGAGCCGGCAAACAGTTTGTCCGTTTCCAACATCGTTGTCGCCCGCCCGTTTGATGGTGAGCGAGGCTAGCACATAATTGCTTATCAAGGGCGGCTTTCGACCGGGAGGCAGGGAGCTACTGCTCCTCCACGATGCTCATGCCTTCGAATTCGGGAAGCCAGTGCAGGGCCGACCGATGCCATTTCTGCTGTGTCGGCACCAGATCCTCGCGTTGCCGCGCGGTGCCCGCCCTTATTCCATAGATCTTCGGGCCGTCGCCGACAGACGTCGCGTAAAGATGCGACCCGCATTCACCGCAAAAGGCCTGGGCGCGCTTGGCGCCGCTCGATCCGGTCTTGATATAGATTTTTGGCGTCCCCCTGGTGATCCGGTAGTGATCCTCGGGCGCGGGAACTGTGACGCGGAAGGCCGTGCCGGTCAGTTGCTGGCAGTCCGTGCAGTGGCAAATAGAGGTCTTTTCCGGGTCGACCTCCGCCTCATAGGTGATGGCGCCGCAATGGCACCCGCCGTCGATCTTCATGGTCGTTCCTCCGAAATCAGTCGCCTGATCTTAGCGGGAACCAGGCAATCGGGCCAACGGTGCAGTTTGGTCCAGGACTAGTTCGATGCCGCCTCGATCAGCTTGCGCCGCTGCTCCCAGGTGCCGGTGGTCTGCGGCTTGACGAACAGCCGGCTGATCTCCGGCATCTCTTCTTTCAGCCGTGCCTCGATGCGCTCGACACAGGCTTCGATCTCCGGTGCCGCCAAATGGTCCTCGAATTCGATGCTGAGCCCTGCAACGATCTCTTGCGGTCCCATATGGACGGTCAGGACACCGTTCGCGCGCTGCACCGCCGGATCCTGCTGCACGATCGCCAGCATCCTTTTCTGCACTTCGGGCGATGCCGGCTCGCCGATGAGCAGCCCCTTGCTTTCGCGGGCGAGGAAAATCGCCGTGGCGCCGAGGATGAGCGCGATGCCGATCGAGGCGGCGCCGTCGAGCTCCGGCATCTCCAGCAGCTCCGCCGCCAATATGCCGGCAAAGGCGACGATCAGGCCGAGTAGCGCCGCGCTGTCCTCGAACAGCACGGTATAGACGCTCGGGTCCTTGCTCGATTGCACGGCCTGCAGCCAGCTCTGCTTGCCCTTCTCTCGGCGGAATTCCTTCAGCGCCACCAGCCAGGAGCTGCCTTCGAACAGGAAGGAGAGGCCAAGAACGACATAGTTGACCTTGACGTTGGCGACCGCCTCCGGCGCCATGATGTGGAGGATGCCCTCGTAGAACGACACGCCGGCGCCCAGCGCGAAGACCAGCAGCGCGACGATGAAGCTCCAGAAATAGAGTTCGCGGCCGTGGCCGAGCGGATGTGTGCGGTCGGCCGGCCGCGCGGCACGGTGCATGCCGTAGAGCAGCAGGCCGCCATTGCCGGTATCGACCAGCGAATGCACGCCTTCCGACAGCATTGCCGAGCTGCCGGTGAAGAAGGCGGCGGCGAATTTCGTCAGCGCGATCGCCAGATTGCCGGCGAGCGCCGCATAGATGACCATTTTGGAGCCGCCACGCCCGGCCATGCGGTTTGGTCCCCGTTCACGTGCCCAGTCTAACGGCCGGACGGCCGCAGCTCCACCATAACGCGCCAACTGCCGGGTCGTTCAAGGCTCGATTTGCCTGGGGCCGGTGGGACGGGGACTATTCGACGATCTCGTCGGTCCACACCTTGAAGCCGGCCAGTGTGCCCGGTCCGAAAATATGGGTCAGCGGCACATCCGCCGCATCGCGCCCGGAGGCGATCAGGATTCGGCCGATGCGCGGCGCATTGTTGCGCGGGTCGAAGACATGCCAGCGGCCGCCGAGATAGACTTCCATCCAGGCGGCGAAATCCATGCTCGACCATGGCTTCGGCATGCCGATATCGCTGATGTAGCCGGTGCAATAGCGCGTCGGGATGTTGAGCGCGCGGCAGAAGGTGACGGCAAGATGCGCGAAGTCGCGGCACACGCCGCTCTGCTCGCGATAGGCTTCCGCCGCGGTGCGCGTCGGCCGCGCATTGCCGTAGTTGAAGACGATGTGGTTGTGGACGAAGTCGCACACCGCCTGTACGCGCGGGATGCCAAGCGGTGTATGGCCGAACAGCCGCCAGGCTTCGCTTGCCAAAAGGTCGCTCTCGCAAAATCGGCTGGGCAGCAGGAACAGCAGCGTTTCGGCCGGCAGGTCGCGCACCTCGTGTTGCCAGGCCATCAGCTCGCCCATTTCGAATGTGCCGGGGTCGCGGATCACCGCATCCGTGCCGAAGGTGAACCGTCCGGGTGGTGCGACGAAGCGATTGCACCAATTGCCGAAACTGTCGCGATAACCCTGAATCGGAACTGGCGGGCTGGAGGTCAGGAAATCCGGGCGCTCGAGGTCGGAGGCGCGCGAATAGTGGACATTGAGCATCGCGATGAGCGGCGTTTCCTGCGGGAAGTCGAAACTCATCTCGCAGCCGATGTGGATCCGCATTGTCGTCCTGACCGGCCTGCTCGACGATCACCCGGCGAAAGCGCGGGTCGATGCTGCAGTGCGAAGTTGAGAATGGCACGGACCGGGATGGTTTACGAGCAAATTAGAGCAATTCCAGGAAAAGTGTGAAGCGGTTTTCCCGGGAAAAGCGCGTAGCGCTTTCCCTTGGGAATTGCGTCAAAACAAGAGTCTGGAAATTGGTTGAAAGCGGTCAACCGGCGATCGTGACAGGCGCTGCCCCCTTGCAGCAAAGCGTTTCTCTTGTTTCACTTCATTCCCCGCAACTGGAGGAACGAATCATGGCTAAAGGTGCGATGAAGGCAGGCAAGGAAGCCCGCAAGCCGAAGAAGGATGCCAAGAAGCCGGCGCCCGCTCCCGCCCTGAAAGCGCCGCCGGTCAAGGCGATGCGCATCAAGGAAAAGTAGGCCTCGGCAAGTCAGGCGCGGCAAATCCCGCCGGCGGCGTCAGACGATGCCGCCGGGTTGATCGGGCATTTGGACAACCTATATCCATGGCGCGGGGACGACCCCGCGCCTTCCCCAACAATTCGGTCGGGACGACCCGCCATGATGATCGGCATCTGAGGATCGGATCCTGTCTCCGGCCCGATGCTGGATGGAGCGCTCCGATGTCTTGGACTTTTCTGTTTTTCGCCGGCCTGTTCGAAATCGGCTGGGCGATCGGCCTCAAATACACCGATGGGTTCACCAGGCTGGTTCCGACGGTCCTCACCGTTGCGTCGATGATCGTCAGCCTTACATTGCTCGGCCTGGCGTTGAAGGCGCTTCCCGTCGGCACCGCCTATGCGGTGTGGACCGGCATCGGCACGGTTGGCACGGCCCTGCTCGGCATCTGGCTGCTCGGCGAGCCCGCCACTGCGATCCGGCTCGCCTGCATCGCGCTGATCGTCTGCGGCATCATGGGGCTGAAATTCGCGGCCTGAGAGGGTGTCAGACAACACTGTGCATCCCACAAGGCAAAAGCGCCGCACAAATGCCTTCAGGGCCGCTGCGAGGCGACCCTGATTCAATATTCGAACTTGGCTGCGCCGAAGCCGCTAGCGGGCGGAGAAGCCCGGAGGAGCCCGGCCGGTCCGTGCCTTGCGCGCAGCATAGCGTGCGTCACGCTTGGCCTTGCGCTCGGCCTCGTCGGCGAGCAGGCGGGCAATGCGCTCGGTCTCTTCGGCTTCCCGAATTTTGGCCTCGGCCTGGGCTGCCTCTTCGGCGGCAATGCGGGCCGCTTCGGCTGCTGCCTCGCGCTCGGCCTTCTCGGCGGCTTCGCGTGCCAGCTTTTCCTGCTTCAGCCTCGCCTTCTCGGCTTCGCGGATCTCACGAGCCTGGAGGATCGCCTTGCGCTCGGCCTGTCGCGCCAGCACCGCAGGATCATCTGCCGCCGGCTTTGACTTGAAGCGCTCCAGAAGCGCCTTCTTTGCCTCGTTCGCGGCATTGCGCCGCTCGAAAATGTCTTTTTCCCTGTAGATAGCCAAGTCCACTTCCCTGAAGTCAATTCGCGAGGCTTACATACGCGCGAATGCCGAGAGTTCAAGCGCCAAATCGGTATGCCAGCCATGAAATTCCGTCATGTTGCAGCCGGGAGACGCCTTTTCCCGCCCAAACCGACATGCACTGTTCACCGTCCACGCCTCTGGCGGCAAGGCAGTTCGCTCGCTACGTCTAGCTGCAAAACCCAACACCAGGATGACATCACATGGAACTCGGTCTCTACACTTTCGCCGACGTCAGCCCGCAGCCCGGCCCGGGCGCCATCGGGCCGCATGAGCGCTTGCGCAACCTGATGGAGGAGGTCGAACTCGCCGACCAGGTCGGTCTCGACGTCTTTGGTCTGGGCGAGCATCACCGGCCCGATTATGCCGCCTCCGCGCCAGTCGTGGCGCTGGCCGCTGCCGCCGAGCGCTCGAAGCGCATCAAGCTCACCAGCGCGGTCACGGTATTGTCCTCTGATGATCCGGTGCGCGTCTTCCAGCAGTTTGCCACGCTCGACCTTCTGTCGAACGGCCGTGCCGAGATCATGGCCGGACGCGGTTCGTTCATCGAATCCTTCCCGCTGTTCGGCTACAATCTGGAAGACTACGACGAGCTCTTCGCTGAAAAGCTGGACCTGCTGCTCGCCATCCGTGACAGCGTCAAGGTCACCTGGTCGGGCAATCTGCGCGCGCCGATCAACGATCGCGGCGTCTATCCCAGGCCCTTCCAGGACAGGCTACCGGTCTGGATCGCCATTGGTGGCACGCCGCAGTCCGCCGCCCGCGCGGGCGCGCTCGGCCTGCCGCTGGCGCTTGCCATCATCGGCGGCGAGCCGGCCCGCTTCGCGCCGCTGTTCGACCTCTACCGCGAGGCCGCCAAGCGCGCCGGCAGCGACCCGGCGGGTCTCGCCACCAGCATAAACGTGCATGGCTTCATCGCCGACACGACCGAACAGGCGGCCGACGATTTCTACGGCCCGCAGGCCGAGGTGATGAACCGTATCGGCCGCGAGCGCGGCTGGGGCCCGACATCGCGGGCACATTTCGACCAGTCGCGTGGTCCCAACGGCGCCCTGTTCGTCGGCAGTCCCGAGCAGGTGGCCGAGAAGATCGTCGCCCAGCACAGGATCTTCAACAATGATCGCTTCCTGCTGCAGATGGCGATCGGCACCATGCCGCACGCCAAGATCATGAAGGCGATCGAACTCTACGGCACCAAAGTGGCGCCGATCGTGCGCAAGGAAACGTCGAAGTCCGCGCCAGCGGTGGCAGCGCCGGTCGCATAAGCCAACGGCAGGGCCTACTCCATGGGCCTCGCCGGCTAACGGAACCTTGCTGACGCGCGGGCGTTTCCCGTCAACGGAATGCGCCAGTTGCGGCGCACCGCTGAGGGTCCATTATGAAAGCCGAACCCGCCGCTACGGGGGCAGGCGTTGCCGAAAACCCGGATCCGCGCGTCGAAGCCCGCGCGGACACGCGTCTGATGCGCTCGCTGCTGGTCGGCATCTTCATCTTCATGACCGTCTATGCGCTCTATTTCGGCCGTGCCTTCTTCATGCCGGTCATGCTCGCTTTCCTGCTGGCGCTGACATTGACGCCGATCGTGCGGCTGCTGCGCAGGCGCGGCATTCCCGAAGTGGTTTCGGCGACGCTTCTGGTGCTTTTGTCCATCTGCGTCTTCGCCAGCGCCGGCTATCTGCTCTCAGGTCCTGTCATCGATCTCCTCAACAACACCTCGTCGATCGGCCAGCAGCTCACTGAGCGGCTGGCGCAATTGCGGCGCCCGCTGGAAAAGATCATGCAGGTCTCGCATCAGGTCGAACAGATGACCGAGACCTCGCAGGAGCCAGGCGTCCAGAAAGTGGCCGTCGCCCAGTCCGGCATACTGTCGTCGGCCGCCAGCAACATCCTGTCGGCGGGAACGAGCCTGACCATCATCTTCGTGCTGTCGCTGTTCCTGCTCGCCTCGGGCACGATGTTCTACGAGAAGATCATCCAATCCTTCGCCAGCCTCAGCGAGAAGAAGCGGGCGCTGCGCGTCGTCTATGACGTCGAGCGCGAGATCTCGCACTATCTGCTCACGGTCACCATCATCAATGCGGGTCTCGGCGCGGTCATCGGCCTTGGCCTGTGGGCGCTCGGCATGCCCAACCCGCTGGTCTGGGGCGTTGCCGCCGCATTGTTCAACTTCCTGCCCTATGTCGGCGCGCTGCTGACCATCGTGCTGGTCGCGGTGATGGCGCTGATCAGCTTCGACACCATTTCCTTTGCGCTTCTGGCTCCGGCCTTCGTGCTTTTGTGCGATGTCGTCGAGGGCCAGTTCGTGACGCCGATGGTGGTTGGCAGGCGTCTCGAGATCAACGCGGTGGCGATCTTCATCGCCATTGCCTTCTGGTCGTGGCTGTGGGGTTTCGTCGGTGCGCTGATGGCGGTGCCGCTGCTGGTCGTCATCAAGGTGTTCTGCGACCATTTCGAGGGGCTCGGCCATGTCGGCAATTTCCTCGCCGCGCAGCAAACCGCCGTGGTCGAGGACGAACCCGTCGAGGAGAACGGCAAGGCCACGGCATAGAAGGCGGACGTTGTTTGCGACGGCCGGATCGAATGCCTATATCCGGCCGATCAATGCCCGGTGCCTTCCTTATGAGCGATGCTCCTTCCTTCGACCTCGACGCCTATCTCGCCCGCATCGGTTACGCCGGTCCGCGTGACACGTCGCTGGATACGCTGAAGGCGCTGCATTTCGCGCATCCGCAGGCGATCCCCTTCGAGAACATCGATCCGTTTCTTGGCCGCCCGGTCCGGCTCGACATTGCCGCGCTACAGGACAAGATCGTCCTTGGCGGGCGCGGTGGCTATTGCTTCGAGCACAACCTCCTCTTCATGCATGCGCTGAGAGCTCTTGGTTTCGAGGTCGGCGGCCTGGCCGCACGCGTGCTCTGGGGCCAGAGCGAGGACGCCATCACCGCGCGCAGCCACATGCTTTTGCGCATCGAGCTCGACGGTCGGACCTATATCGCCGATGTCGGTTTCGGCGGCCTGACCCTGACCGCGCCGCTGCTGCTCGAGCCGGGCCGCGAACAGGCGACACCGCACGAGCCATTCCGCATCGTCGAGGCCGGAGATCATTTCCGCCTGCAGGCCGCCATCGGCGGCGACTGGCGCTCGCTCTACCGCTTCGACCTGCAGCCGCAATACGAGGTGGATTACTCCGTCACCAATTACTTCCTGTCGACCAGCCCGACATCGCATTTTCTCTCCACCGTCATTGCGGCCCGCGCCGCGCCGGACCGGCGTTACGCGCTGCGCGGTGCCAGGCTGTCGATCCATCACCTTGGCGGCCGCACCGAGCAGACAGAGATAGCCACCGCCGCCGAACTCGCCGACACGCTGCAAGGCCAGCTCGGCATCATCATTCCCGACCGCACGGCTTTCGAGGCCAGGGTGCGTGAGAAGAAGATCGTGGAGACCAACGCATGACCGAACTGTCCGTTCTCGACCTGTCGCCGATTGTCCAAGGCAGCGATGCCTCGCAGTCGCTGGCCAACTCGCTCGATCTCGCCCGCCATGCCGAGCGGCTGGGCTACAAGCGCTACTGGCTGGCCGAGCACCACAACATGCCGGGCATTGCCAGCGCCGCCACATCCGTGGTCATCGCCCATGTCGCCGGCGGCACCAAAACCATCCGCGTCGGCGCCGGCGGCATCATGCTGCCCAACCATGCGCCGCTGGTCATCGCCGAGCAGTTCGGCACGCTGGCCGCCTTGTTTCCGGGCCGCATCGATCTCGGCCTCGGCCGAGCCCCCGGCACGGACATGAACACCGCGCGCGCCTTGCGCCGCAACCTCGAAGCCGGCGCCGACAGTTTCCCGCAGGATGTCGTCGAGCTGATGGGTTATTTCCTGCCCGCGGAGGAAGGCCAGCGCTTGCGCGCCGTGCCGGGCGAGGGCCAGGCCGTGCCGATCTGGATCCTCGGCTCAAGCCTCTATGGCGCGCAGCTCGCCGCCATGCTCGGCCTGCCCTATGCCTTCGCCTCGCATTTCGCACCGGCCGAGCTCGACCATGCGCTGGACATCTACCGCTCGCGTTTCCAGCCGTCGGAACAGCTCGACAGGCCGCATGTCATGCTCGGCCTCAACGTCTTTGCCGCGCCCACCGATGCCGAGGCGCGCCTGCTGTTCACCTCGCTGCAGCAGGCTTTCGTCAATCTGCGCACCGGCCGGCCGGGACGCTTGCCGCCGCCGGTCGAGAATTATGACCGCGATCTCGACCCGATGGCCAAGACCATGCTCGGCCAGGCGCTGTCCTGCGCCGTCGTCGGTTCTCCCGAAACGGTCCGCCAGGGCATCGATGCCTTCGTGCGCCGCACCGGCGCCGACGAGCTGATGGTCACCGCGCAGATATTCGATCACGCCGCGCGGGTACGGTCGTTCGAGATCCTGGCGGACGCTCACAAATCGCTGTCGCAGGCGGCCTGACATTTATCCGCCTGGTGCTTTTGCCGGCAGCGATGCTCTGCTAAGTGCGGGCGCATCCCCAACAAGAGCGAGCTTCCCGTGACCCATGATCTTGACGCCCGCACGCAGTTTGCCATCGACCTGGCGCGGCGGGCAGGCGAACTCGGGTTCGAATATTTCCGCGACCTGGAAAGCCTGACCATCGAGAGCAAGGGCCATCAGGACCTGGTCTCGCAAGCTGACCGCGAGGTCGAGCTGTTTATCCGTGCGGCGATCGCCAAGGACTATCCGCAGGATGGCATCGTCGGCGAGGAGCATGCCTCTGTCGCCAGCTCGACCGGTCATGTCTGGGTCATCGACCCGATAGACGGCACCGCCAATTTCGTGCGCGGCATTCCGGCCTGGTGCGTGGTGATCGCTTGCGCAAGGGACGGGGAGACCGTCGTCGGCGTCATTCACGAACCGTCGACCGGTGAGACGTTCCACGGCAGGCTCGGCGGTGGCGCCTTCATCAATGGCAGGCCGATCAAGGCAAGTGCCGCGACCAGCCTGGAAGAAGGGTCGGTGGGGACCGGGTTCTCGAACCGGGCCGAGGCCGAGAACATCGCCGTGCTGATCAAGAGGCTTCTCGCCGAAGGCGGCGTTTTCTTCCGCAACGCGTCCGGCGCCCTGATGCTGGCCTATGTGGCCTCGGGCCGGCTGCTTGGCTATGTCGAGGAACACATGAACGCCTGGGACTGCCTGGCCGGCATGCTGTTGATCGAGGAAGCCGGCGGCACCGTCCTGAAGGCGGATCGCAAGACGGTGCTGCAGAGCGGCACACAGGTCATCACGGGCGGCAAGGCCCTCTTTTCGAAGCTGCAGGCGCTTTGTTCCGGAGTGTTCGCGGTTTAAGCACTCACGCTCTGCGCGATTGCTCCGAGCGGCCGGCACGAATTGCGGATCATCAGCCGGCCCTTGAGCACGAGCTTGCGCGGCGGCGCGTCCCGATTGCCGGCGAGGCGGTCGAGCAGCAGATTGGCGGCCTGTTCGCCGATCGCCTGCACGGGCTGCGCCACGGTGGTCAGCTGCGGCTGGAACACGTCCGACCACGGAAAATCGTCGAAACAGGCAACCGAGATATCCTCCGGGCAGGACAGGCCGATGTCGCGGATCGCCTTCATGGTGCCGATCACCATCGGGTTGTTGGCCGAGAAGATCGCGCTTGGCCGGTCATGCAGCGAAAGCAGCTGCATGGTCGCGTTGTAGCCGTCGATCTCATGGAAATTGCCGGAGCGGACCAGCTCCTCGGCCACCGGCAGTCCGGCGGCCTGCAGCGCCTCGCGATAGCCCGTCATGCGGTCATGCATCGGCGAAATGTCCGACGTGCCGGTGATGTAGCCGATGCGCCTGTGGCCGAGATCGATCAGATAGGTGATGGCGTCGAACACCGCGCGCTGGTTGTCGAGCACGACCGTGTCGGTATCGACACCCTCGCAGACGCGGTCGAGCAGCACGACCGGTACGTTGGCGGCATCGACGATCCCTTTGAGGATCGCGCCATCGCCGACGCGGGCCACGATCAGCCCGTCGACCATGCGGTCGAGCAGCAGCCGGATCTGGTCGTCCTGGGTGTTCAGATCCTCGTCCGTGCAGCACAGCATGACGGCATAGCCGGCGCGGTCGAAGGCCTGCTGGATGACCGAGACGACATCGGTGAAGAACGGGTTGGTGATATGCGGCACGGTCAGGCCGATGGTGCGCGTCGTGCCCATCTTCAGGCTGCGGGCGATCGCATTGCGCTTGTAGCCGATATCGCGGATCGCCTGCTCGATGCGCTGGCTGAGTTCCGGGCTGACGGTCGCCGTGCCGTTGATCAGCGCCGAAACGGTGGCGACCGAGACACGCGCCGCTTCGGCCACATGCAGCATCGTCGGCGCCGTCGATTTCCGCTGTCTCGTCCGCTTGTTTGTTGTCATTTTCGAAACGTTTCGCCGGTGTCTGTTCGCTATACCTACGGAATATCAAGGTTTTCCGCAAGAATTGAAAAGGGTCAATCCTAAGCCATCAGATAGCGGCTTGACATGATCGAAACGTTTAGAATAGCGTTTGGGCGAAATTGACGACGACGGAAGGGAGGCCGCCATTGTCATGGAGCACAGGAATTCCATCGGCCATGGGCATGCCGCGGCGGCGGACCGCCCCGATGTCGTTCTGAGTGCGGAGCGCATATCCAAGAGCTTCGGCGGCATTGCCGCTTTGGTCGATGTCGGCTTCGAATTGCGGCGTGGCGAGGTCCATGCCCTGATGGGCGAGAACGGCGCCGGCAAGTCGACGCTGATGAAGATCCTGTCCGGTGTCTATACCGGCTACGAAGGCACGGTCAGCGTCGATGGAAGGCCGGTCAGCTTCGCCGGCGTGCGCGAAGCCGAGGATGCCGGCATTGCCATCATCCACCAGGAGCTCAACCTGGTGCCGGAACTCAGCGTCGCCGACAACATCTTCCTCGGGCGCGAAAAACTGATCGCCGGGCTGATCGTCGACCGCAAGGCCAGCAGCCGTGCGGCGGGCGCCCTTCTGCAGCGGCTCGGCATCGAGCTCGATCCCGAGGCCCGCGTCGGCGCCTTGCGCGTCGGCGAGCAGCAATTGGTCGAGATCGCCAAGGCACTGTCGATGTCGGCGCGCATCCTGATCATGGACGAGCCGACCTCGGCGCTGTCGCCGGCCGAATGCCAGCGGCTGTTCCGCATCATCCGCCAGCTTGCCGACAGCGGCGTCGCCATCGTCTACATCTCGCACCGCATCGATGAGGTCATGCATCTGGCCGGCCGGGTCACCGTCTTCCGCGACGGGCGCCATGTGCTGACGCGGCCGATGGCCGAGCTTGACGAGAATGCCATCATTTCGGCGATGGTCGGACGGGACCTGCTCGCATCCTCCCAGGACGAGCGGGATCCCGGCGGCGGGACCGTGCTTTCGGTCAGCGATCTGTCGCTGTCTAAGCCCGACCGCCAGGGTTGGCGGCAGGTGATCGACGGCGTCAGCTTCGATCTGGCCGCTGGAGAAATCCTCGGCATAGGCGGTCTTTTGGGGTCGGGCCGCACCGAGATCATGGAAGCGATCTTCGGCTCCAGCGACGGCCGGACCGGCGGCGTGATCCGTCTCGACGGCCTGCCCGTGGACATCCGCTCGCCGCGCGATGCCAGGCGGCTGGGCATCGCGCTGGTCACCGAGGACCGCAAGACGCAAGGCCTGCACCTGCAGGCCTCGATCACGGACAATGTGGCGCTACCGCTGGTCGGATCGCTGGCGCGCTTCGGCATCCGCTCGCTGGCCGGCGAACAAGGGCTGGCGCGGCAGGCGGTCAAGGCGCTCGGCATACGCTGCCAGGACATCGACCAGCCCGCCGGCACGTTGTCGGGCGGCAACCAGCAGAAGGTCGTCATCGGCAAATGGCTGGCGACGAGGCCGCGCGTGCTGTTGCTGGACGAGCCGACGCGCGGCATCGATGTCGGCGCCAAGCGCGAGATCTACGACCTCATCTTCCAGCTGGCGCGCGACGGTCTCGCCATCGCCGTCATCAGCTCGGAGTTGCCGGAATTGTTGCATCTGTCGGATCGCATCCTGGTGATGGCCGACGGCCGCCAGACCGGCATCCTGTCCCGCGAAGCGGCCAGCGAAGAGGCCATCATGCGCCTCGCCGCGCCCCGCCGCACTCTGTCGAGACCAGCCGCATGACTGCTCTGAAACTCCTGTCCCGGACCAAGCTCTATTGGGGCCTGATCGCCATCTTCCTGATCGGCGTGCTGGGTTCGCCCGTCAGTTCCAAGGGCAACAACATCTTCCTGTCCTACGGCAACCTGCTCGACGTGCTGCGCCAGGTGTCGACCACCGGACTGATCGCCACCGGCATGACGGCGGTGATCATCACCGGCGGCATCGACCTTTCCGTAGGCTCGCTTATGGCCATCTGCTCGGTGGTCTGCGCCATGCTGCTGACAGTGCCGGGCGTGACACCGGGTGTCGTGCTTGGCGTGCCGACCGTTGCCCTGGTGGCGCTTTGCCTCGGCTTCGTCGTCACCCGTTTCATCTTCCTCAATCTCGAAAAATCCCGTGCCGGTCCGGATGCCGCCGCGCGCGATGTCAGGCTGGACAATATTCGCGGCCTGGTCACGCCGGCCATCGTCGGCGTGGTCCTGTGCTGTCTGTCCCTGTGGTATCTGTTGCCTCAGATCGAACCCAAATTCGGCGTGCTCGGCGTGTTGCTGGTGGCGCCTTGCGTCGGCCTGCTGTTCGGCGCCATCAACGGCTTCATCATCGTTGCCGGGCGCCTGCAGCCCTTCATCGTCACGCTGGCGATGATGGTGACGGCGCTCGGCATCGCCCGGCTCACCGCGGGCCAGAACAATGCGGTGCTGCCCGTCTATACCGGCTCGAACGCCACCGCCGATTTCGAGCTGCTTCGCTCGCTGGTGTTCGGCGTCATCCCGATGCCCGGCCTGTTCTTCCTCGGCGCCATCCTGATCTACGGCGCGGTGCTGCGCTTCACGCCGTTCGGCCGCTATGTCTATGCCATCGGCGGCAATGAGGAGGCGGCCAGGCTTTCCGGCATCGCCGCCGGCCGCGTCAAGATCGCCACCTATGCCGTCTCCGGCCTGCTCGCGGGCATCGCCGCGGTGCTCTATGTCGCGCAGTACCGGCAAGGCAAACCCGATGCCGGCGCCGGGCTGGAGCTCGATGCCATCGCCGCCGTGGTCATCGGCGGCACCAGCCTGATGGGCGGGCGCGGCAGCCTGATCGGCACGTTCTGCGGCGTGCTGATCTTCGGGCTGCTCTCCAACATATTGCAGCTCCACAACATCAATTCGAACCTTCAGCTGGTGCTGAAGGGGATGATCATCATTGGCACCGTGCTCGTGCAGGAGCGCAATGCCGGTGATCTCCTGGCCTATCTGCGCCTGCCCGGCGGGCAAGCGGCGCGCAAGGAAACGGCCGCATCCAAGCGGCCGTCGCAAGAGACCCCGTCTCTCAATCTCGGAGGAAACAAGAAATGAAACGACGTGACATGCTGAAGCTTGCCGCCGTCGGCGCGGCACTTTTGACCACCACCGCACTGCTGACCAGCGGCGCCTATGCGCAGACCAAGAAGTGGAAGATCGGCTTCTCGCAGGTGACCACGATCGAGCCCTGGCGCGCCCAGTTCAACAAGGACATCATCGCCGAAGCCGCAAAGCATCCCGAGGTCGAGCTGATTATCACCGACGGCGAGGACAAGACCGAGAAGCAGGTCGCCGATGTCGAGAACCTGATCCGCCAGGAAGTCGACGCGCTTTTGGTGTCGCCGAAGGAATCCGCCGGCCTGACCGGCGTCGTGCAGCAGGCCATCGACGCCAAGATCCCGGTCTTCGTGCTCGACCGCAATGTCGACACCAAGGACTACACGCAGTTCGTTGGCGGCGACAACAAGCTGATCGGCCGCGCGGCCGGCGAATATGCCGTCGAACTGCTCGGCGGCAAGGGCAAGGCGGCGGGCAATGTCGTCGAGATCTGGGGCGGCATGGGCACCCAGCCGGCGCATGACCGCCATGACGGCTTCCATGAATTCACCGACAAGGAATCGGGCATCAAATATCTGCTCGACCAGCAGTCCGGCGACTGGAAGCAGGACCAGGCTTACAATCTGATGGCCAACGCGCTGAAAACCAACGAGAAGATCGATCTCGTCTACGGCCACAACGACCCGATGGCCTATGGCGCCTATCTCGCCGCCAAGGATGTCGGCCGCGAGAAGGACATCAAGTTCATCGGCATTGACGGCCTGCCCAATGAAGGCGTGCAAATGGTGAACAAGGGCGAGCTGACGGCGACATTCACCTATGTCACCCCCGGTGCCGAAGGCCTGCGCCAGGCGATCAAGTTCCTCAACGGCGAGAAGGTCGAAAAGACCATCACATTGCCGACCGAGAAGATCACCAAGGAAAACGCCGCCAAGGTGCTGAAGGACAACGGCCTCTGAGACGATAAGCTTCTGCCGGGCGCCGATCGGCGTCCGGCGGGACCAGCCTATGCCAGCTTCGCCAGCAGCTTCATGAAGGTGGCGATCTCCTTGGCCGAGAGCGGCGCCAGCGTTTCCCTTGTGATCTCGCGCGCCAGCGGGATCAGACGTTCGATCGCGTCGCGGCCCTCGGCGGTCAGGTTGACCAGCAGCCGCCTTTTATCGACCTCGTGCTTGGAGAGCTCGACCAGGCCGCGCGCCTTCAGCCGGTCGATGACGCCTTTGACCGTCGCCGCATCCATGGCGATCAGCGTGCCGAGCTGGTTCTGCGAGGTCTCGCCGACATCGCGCAGCTTGGCCAGCGCGGCGAATTGCGGTGGCGTCAGGTCGCCGATATGCGCGGCGAAGATCGAGACATGGCGCTGGTGCGCCTTGCGCAGGATGAAGCCGACCTGCTCCTGCAGGAGGTAATCGTGCTCCTCGGGCTCTTCGACCTCGACCAGCTTGAGCAGATTGTCCTCGCCGCTCACCGCAGCCCGTCCCAGGCCTTGATATCGGCTGCCGCCAACCCACCCATGCGGTTGTGGATGCGCGGCCCGCAGGTCATGGCCAGACAAAAAAGAATCTCGTCGGGCCGCGGGCCGTCGCTGGTGCCGACTTCCATGGCGTCGAAATGGCTACGCACATAGGCGGCGTTGATGTGGCCGAGCGGCACGTCGAGCTTCGAGCCGAAGGCGCCGACCTTCTTGGCCGACGGCACGATCGCCTTGGCATCGCCTAGCCGCTCGCGCATGGCGTAGCCGCCCGGCACGTGCCAGAGCGCGCCGTGCTCCAGTTCGCCCGCCGTGCCGACAATGGCGCCCTTGCCGTAACCGTCGATCTGTTTGACGTCGCCGCCCAACGCGGCGATCAGCCTGTCGGAAAGCAGCAGGCCAAGCGGCTTCAGATCGTCCATGGCGCTCTGCAGATCCTCGACATAGCGGCCGGCGAACGGGTTCTTGACCACGGCCATGGCCGCCGCCCGCCGGCGCGGCACGTCCGCGACCGGCCCGCCTTCATGAAATATCTCTTCGCTCAGCACCGCGATCTTGCGGATCGGAAACTCAGGCATGGGCAACTTCCTCCCTCGGATTTTTGTTGGGCGCGGCAAGCGCCACGGAACCACTGATACGGGCCTCGCCGCCAAGAAACAGCGCCGATCCGGCAATCAGGCCGCGCCGGCGAAAATCTTCTGCGACGGCAAGGCCGTTGTCCAGCGCCCGCGCCACCTCGCCAGGCGCAAGCGTGCCGACGCCTTGCGTCACCAGCCGGGCGCCGAGGTCGCTGTCGGGCGCCAGTTCACGTGCGGGAATGCGCCTGATGGCGGGATTGCCGGGCAGGTCCACCGCGTTGGCAATGAGCGTCGCCGCCGCATCGGCCTCGGCGCCGGTCCGCGCCAGCACGGTGACGGCGTCGGCAATGCCAAGTGAGAAGGACCGGCCGCGCCAGCCGCTGGTGGCGACGCCGCGGACGCCATCTTCCGCACGGATCGTGATCCGGTCGGCCATTCCGTTGCCGGTGCCGGCGACGGCCAGGCCGATCGACCGGCCCTTGCCGATGTGGAGGGCGCTGTCGCCGCCATTGTTGACATAGGCGCGCTCGAGCTTGCGGCCGGCGAGCAATGCGGCAAGCATTTCGTCGGCTACCGATCCCGCAACGGCGGCCATCGGCGTTATGAAACATTCCGCGAGCGGCATGACGGCCGCTTCCATGCGGCGCGCCGTCGGCCCGTTGAAGGCGCGCGGGGCCAGGAAAAATGCCGGGAGCCGCAATTCGGGAAGCTCCCTGACCAGCTCGATCAGGATCGTCTGGAAGCGCGCGACGGCTTGCTCATAGGCCAGGCGGCATTCCTGGGTCTCGCCAAAGGCCTCGACGATCAGATCGATCGGCCCATGGTTGAGATGCAGCCGCTTGCCGTCCTGCAGCCAATGCGCCTGCGGGCTATCCATCATCAGGCTCCGTTCGACGCGGCGCGCCGCAACTGCGCCAGCGGCGGCCATGGATTGTCGGACGGCGCACCGGTTCCACGGCGCGGGTTGAGGTATTCTCCGCCCTTGGCGACAATGTCCTCGACGCTACGGATCTCGGCTTCGTAGCCGCCGAGCCTGACATAATCGTCGCGGCGCAAGGTGAACTCGATCGGCGCCACCAGCGCCGGTGTCGGGACATAGCCGAAGGCGCCTTCCGGCACGCGCGTCACGTCGACCATCAGCGTGATGCCGCCGCCTGGCCAGACATAGACCGGTGCGCCGCCGACCGTCACATAGGTCTTCAGGCCTTGTACCGAGCGGGTGAGATTGACCGGGTTTTCGGTGACGCCGGCGCGCAGCGAACCGCCGGCGCCGCCGATGAACAGCACGGTGCACAGCGCCGGCTCGCAATTGTCCTCGATCAGATTGACCGACTTCTGCAGTCGCTCCGGAAACGGCTTCTCGACCGGCTTCAATTCGTCGTCGAGCTCGTAATAGGCGAACTGCTCGCCGGTGGTCGAAACCATCAGCAGCGACAGGCCCGGCCGCGCGCCCTTCTTGGCGTTCCATTCGCCGAGGATCGACAGCGGGTCGGAAATCGAGGTGCCGCCCCAGCCAAGGCCGGGCTCCGAAACCTTGAAATAGCGGCCCGGCGTCGAACGGCGGCCGATGATCTTTATGCCGGTATCCTGCCAGCCCAGCACCTTGCCGGCCTGGTGCTCGGAGACGACGCCGGTGATGTGGTCGTCGACCACCACCACTTCGTCGACCAGCCCGCGCCATTGCGTGGCGAACATACCGATGGTGGCCGAACCGCAGCCGACGCGCATGCGGTGTTCCTGCTTGCCGTCGATGACAGGTGGTTTGCCGGCTTCGACTGTCATGGTGGCGCCGCCGTCGATGGTCAATTCCACCGGCTTGCGGTTGCACAGATTGAGCAGTGCGTCGCAGGTTGCCCGGCCTTCCGCCTTGGAGCCGCCGGTCAGATGATGCACGCCGCCCAGCGACAGCATCTGCGAACCATATTCGCCTGTGGTGACATGGCCGATCGCCTCGCCTTGCGAGCGCACGATTGCCGTTTCGGGGCCTATATGACGGTCGGTGTCGATCTTCACCTTGACGCCGCAATACGAAAAAATGCCTTCGGTGACGACTGTGACGAGATCGACGCCGTCGACCTGCTGGCTGACGATGAACGGCGCCGGCTTGTAGTCGGGATAGGTGGTGCCGGCGCCGATTGCCGTGACGAAGCGGCGGCCCGTGTTGATCAGTTCGCCGTCCCATGCCTCGCCTTCGGCGACGAAGGGCACGATTGTCCCGCCGGTTTCGGCCGTATGGTCGAGAATGGTCAGCGGGTCCATGCGCACGATGCGGCCGCCGGTATTGCCGTAGCGGTCGCAGGCGCCGGTGCGGCCATCGGCGATGTAACACATGACCGGGCAGGCGTCGCAGCGGATCTTCTCCGCCACCAGCTTCTCGCCGGGATCATGGGTCTCGAAACGCTCGGCAAGCTCGCTCATGCGCGTGCCTCCTTCTCGCGGATGCCATCTTTTTCACGGATGCCAGCGCGGATGCGCGTCGGCGTCGCCGGAACCTTGGTGACCAGCACGCCGGTGGCATGGCGGATGGCGTTGAGGATCGCGGGTGCGGTCGGGATCAGCACATGCTCGCCCAGGCCCTTGGCGCCGAACGGCCCTTCTGGATCGGGAACCTCGACCAGGATGGTCTCGATCGGCGGCACGTCGCCTATGGTCGGGATGAGATAGTCGTGCAGATTCTCGGTGCGGCCGGGAATGTACTCTTCCATCAGTGCCATGCCGATGCCTTGTGCGATGCCGCCTTCGATCTGGCCCTCGACCAGCAGCGGATTGATCGCCTTTCCGACATCATGCGCGGCGGTGATCTTGATGAGCTTCACCGTGCCGAGCTTGAGATCGACCTCGAGTTCGGCGATCTGCGCGCCATAGCCATAGACGGCATAGGGCTTGCCCTGGCCCTTGGCGTCGAGCGGCAGCGTCGGCGGGTCGTAAGTCTCCTCGGCGCGGAAGACGAAGCCGTCGGCATCCATGTCGAGCGAGGCGAGGTCGATGCGGCGTGTGGCCTCGCCTTCGCGGATGGCGATCGCCGCACCGTCCAGTTGCATGCTTGCCTTCTCGGAGACATTGGCAAAGCGAAGGATCTTTTCCCGCAAGGCGCGGCTGGCCTTCTCCGCCGCCTTGCCGGTCACGAAAGTCTGGCGCGAGGCCGAGGTCTTGCCGGCATCGGGGCTGATCGCCGTATCGGCGCTCTTCAGCCGGAATTTTTCCAGTGGCAGGCCGAGCGCGTCGGCGCAGATCTGCGTGATGACGGTGTTGGAACCCTGGCCGATGTCGACGGCGCCCTGGTGCAGGATGACGGTGCCGTCAGCCGCGATGCCGACCCGGATCGTCGACGGGTTGGGCAGCGAAGTGTTGCCGCAGCCATACCAGCAGGACGCCACGCCGACACCGCGCTTTCTATCGCCGTTGGCATTGTTGAAAGCATCCGCATCGGCCTCCGCCCGCGCCCAATGCGGCGCCAAGGCCTCGAGACATTCGGCAATGCCGACGCCGGACTCCAGAAGCTGCCCGGTAACCGTTTCGGAGCCGTTCCGAAGGCAGTTTCTCAAGCGAAAGGCGAGCCGGTCGATGCCGAGCTTGCCGGCCAGCTCGTCATAAAGCGTTTCCTGCATGATCGTCGCCTGCGGCACGCCGAAGCCGCGGAAGGCGCCGGAGATGGGGCCATGCGTGTGGATGGCGCGGCCCTCGGCGCGGTAGTTCGGCGTCGCATAAGGGCCGGAAGCATGCACCGGGACGCGGTTGGCCACCGTAGGCCCCCAGCTGGCATAGGCGCCAGTGTTGAAATCGCCGGAAAAGATCATGCCGGTGACATGGCCCTCGGCATCGGCGCCGATGGTCGCCTTCATTTCGGCCGGATGGCGCTTGGTCGTCGACATCATCGATTCGTTGCGGGTGTAGGCGAGGGCTGCCGGCCGGCCGGTCTTCAGCGCCACGAGGCCGATCAGCGGCTGCAGCGAAACGTCGAGCTTGGAGCCGAAGCCGCCGCCGGTCGCGGTCGGCACGATGCGCACCTTGTCGACGGGCAGACCAAGCACCTTCGCCGTGTCGTCGCGGTCCATATAGGGAGCCTGGGTGCAGGCGACGACGACCAGCGTGTCGCCGTCCATATAGGCATGGCCGGCTTCCGGCTCGATATAGGCGTGCTCGACATAGGAGGTGTCGATGGCGCCCGTCACGGTAACGGCCGCATTGGCAAGCGCTGCCTCGGGGTCGCCGCGCTCGACGAAGCCGGAGGTCAGCAGGTTCGAAGGGCGGTTCCGATGGATCAAGGCCGCACCCTCGGCCTGCGCCTCGCAAGGCTGCAGGACATGCGGCAGTTCGGTCCAGCGGACCGGAAAATCCGACAGATCGAGATCGAGCATCGCCTCGCGCTCGCCGGCGACGAGCGCCACCGCCTCGCCGCGCAGCCGCGCAAACCCTTCGGCGATCGCCGGCTGGTCGGCGAACGGGCCGATGACGCCAAAACAGTTCTTGCCCGGAATGTCGGCCGCCGTGAAGACGCCGGCGATGCCGGGGTGCTTCCTTGCCCAGCCGTCGAGATCGCCGAAGGCGAAGCCGGCGTGATAATGCGGCGAGCGGACCACCAGCACGGCAAGCGCATCGGCTGGGAAGGAATCGCCACCGAATTTCTCAGCCCCGGTCACCTTCGGCACGCCGTCGAGCCGGACGGGCGACGCGCCGATCGCGTGGCCGGACTGAGGCAGGCGGAAATCGAGGCTTGCCGCCTGCCGGGAGGCATCCATCACCGCCGCGATGATCTTCCGGTATCCGGTACAGCGGCACAGAATCCCGCCCAGCGCATCCTGCACCTCGGTCTCGGTTGGCCTCGGCGTCGTCTCCAGCAGCGCTGTCGCCGCCACCAGCAGCGCAGGCGTGCAGATGCCGCATTGCGCGGCGCCATGGGCGAGGAAAGAAGCCTGCAATGCCGACAGACGGCCATTGGCCAGCCCCTCGACGGTCGTCACCAATGCACCGGCAGCCGAGGCCGCCGGCATCAGGCAGGCGCAGACGGGATCGCCGTCGACCAGCACGGTGCAGGCGCCGCAATCGCCGGCGTCGCAGCCGACCTTGGTGCCGGTGAGCCGCAACTCGTCGCGCAGCACCTGGGACAGCCGGCGCAGCGGCGGCACATTGACCGAGACGGCAGCGCCATTAACCGCGAAGGCAATATCAGCGCGTTCGAGGCCAAGCCCAGGCGGAACGCCGTCCAAATCCGGCCGAGCTTCACGGACTTCGGGCAGAACCTGGTTCATGTCAGGCTGAGCTTGTCTCATGCCGCCGCCACCATATGATCGTTCGTCGGTCCGGCGGCCGTCAGCACGGCCCGGACAACAATCTCGCGCACCGCATCGAGCCGATACTCGGCGCTGCCGCGCACATCGGCGATCGGCGACAGTTCGGTCATCGGCGCGGACTGGACGGCGCTGCCGAGCCCGCCATCCCTGGGCAATCCGAGCAACGCGGCCTCGACGCCGGCAAGTCGCTTGGCGACGGCCGAGCAGGACCCGACGGCGATGGCCGCCTCAACTACCGTGCCGTTCTCGACGACAAGGCGCGCTGCCACCATGGCGATGGAGATGACGAGGTAGCGCCGGGCGCCGAGCTTGACGAAAGCCGACGCACCGGCGGCGGCCAGCTTCGGCACGCGGATGGCGGTCACCATTTCGCCAGGCTGCAGGGCCGTGCGTCGGTTGCCGAGAATGAAGTCCTGCAAGGGCAGATGCCGCGTCGCTGCCGCCGAACGCAGTTCGACCTCGGCATCGAGCACGAGCAGGCCAGGCACGCCATCGGCGGCCGGCGAGGCGTTGCAGAGATTGCCGGCGACCGAAGCGACGTTCTGGATCTGCGGCGAACCGACCTCGCGCGCCGCCTGTTTCAGCGCATCGAAGGCTGGCGGCAAGGGGTGGCGGATGAGGTCGGTCCAGGTCGTGCGCGCGCCGATGACGAAGTGGTCATCTGTCTCGGCGATGCCGCGCAACGCAGCGAGGCCGTTGATGTCGAGGACATTGTCGCGGAACGGCTTCGCGCCCTGTGCTGGATAGAAATCCGTGCCGCCGGCAAGAACGCGCCAGGCGCCCTCGCCAAGCAAAGCGAGCGCCTCGTCGACCGTGGTGGGTTTCGCGTAACGGATCACGCTTTGCCTTCCCAGAGAGTGGGCCTTCCCCGAAATGGCCCTCCCAGGGCGTTTACCCCAGGCATGATCTTGCCGGTCCACAAACCGGAAATTCATTCGTATGCAAATGATATCAAGCCGGTGGAAATTGTCAAAGCCAGAGTTTGGGCTGTCGTGTCTGCCAAGGTGTATTCAACGAGATTGTTACGCCTTCGGAGGTTGACGCGGCCGGCCATCTGGTCAAGTTTCTGCCTCCGGTCGCATCAGCGGCATCTTTCTACTGGAGCCTGAGCCCAACGCAGAGAAGAAGGAGGCCCAATGGCCGACCAAGCGCTTGTTGTGATCGACCTGCAGAACGACTTTTGCCCGGGCGGCGCGTTGGCCGTGACCGGCGGCGACGAGATCGTGCCGCTGGTCAACGACATGATCCGGCACGCCGACCATGTCGTGCTGACGCAGGACTGGCACCCCGCCGGCCATTCGAGCTTTGCCTCCAGCCATCCGGGCGCGCAGTCCTTCACGACGATCGAGATGCCCTATGGCCAGCAGACGTTGTGGCCGGACCATTGCATCCAGGGCAGCCTCGGCTCGGATTTCCATTCCGGCCTTGCCTGGACCAAGGCCGAACTCGTCATCCGCAAGGGGTTTCGCCCAGCGATCGACAGCTATTCGGCCTTCTTCGAGAACGACCACACGACGCCGACCGGCCTCGGGGGCTACCTCAGGGAACGCGGTATCGACACCATCACCCTGGTCGGCCTGGCGACCGATTTCTGCGTCGGCTTTTCGGCGCTGGACGCCGTCAGCCAGGGGTTCAAGACCAGCGTCCGGCTCGACGCCTGCCGCGGCATCGACCTCAACGGCTCGCTCGATGCCATGCTGCGGCGCATGCGCGATGCCGGCGTGACGCTCGAAGACCATCTGTCGGATTGAACGGACCGTGGGGCATCGAGGGGGCTTTTCGCGGGTCGGCGCAGGCGTGATGGCTGGTGTTGCCATAGCCGTCGCGATGCTGTTTTCGGCGGCGGCCTTCGCCGCCGAGGAACACGCGCTGCCCGGCGCCTCGATGTCGCTATGGTGGGCGCTGCCTTTTGCCGGCCTGCTGCTGTCGATCGCCACCGGTCCGCTGCTGTTCCACCATGTCTGGGAACATCACTACGGCAAGATCTCGGCTCTTTGGGCCGCGTGTGTGGTCGTGCCGCTGGCGCTCGCCTTCGGCCTGCCTTCGGCGACCGGGGCGGTGCTGCATGCGCTGCTCACCGAATACATGTCCTTCATCATCCTGCTGTTCGCGCTATTCACCATTTCGGGCGGCATCCTGGTCGCCGGCAACATCCACGGCACACCGCTGATCAATGCCGGGCTGCTGCTGGTCGGCGCGTTGCTCGCCTCGGTCATCGGCACGACGGGCGCCTCGATGATCCTGATCCGGCCGATCATCCGTGCCAACGACGCCAGACCGTTCAACGCCCATGTCGTCGTCTTCTTCATCTTCCTGGTTTCCAACATTGGCGGCTCGCTGACGCCGCTCGGCGACCCGCCCCTGTTCGTCGGTTTCCTGCGCGGCGTCGATTTCTTCTGGACGACCGCCAATCTCTGGCGCGAGACGCTGTTCGTCGGCGGCCTTGTGCTGGCAGTGTTCCTGGCGATCGACATCATCCTGCATCGGCGCGAGGCAGGCGCGCCGAAGATCAAGGATCCGACACCGGATTCGAAGGTACGCATCCGCGGCCTGCCCAACATTCCGCTGCTGGCCGGCGTCATCGGTGCCATCCTGCTGTCGGCGGCGTGGAAGCCTGATGTCACCTTCTCCATTCAAGGCGTGACGCTGGAACTGCAGAACCTGGTGCGCGACGCCGTCATCCTGGCGCTCGCCTTCGTTTCCCTGGCGGTTTCGCGCAAGGAATACCGCGAGGCGAATGGCTTCAACTGGGGCCCGATCGCGGAAGTGGCAAAATTGTTTGCCGGCATCTTCATCTGCATCGTCCCGGTCATCGCCATTCTGAGGGCCGGTCACGAGGGCGCCCTGGCGCCGCTGGTCGCGTTGGTCACCTCGGCGCAAGGCACACCCGACGATCTCGCCTATTTCTGGCTGACCGGAGCGCTGTCGTCGTTCCTCGACAATGCGCCGACCTATCTGGTGTTCTTCGAGCTGGCCGGTGGCGACCCACGCCACCTGATGACCGAGTTCGCCTCGACGCTTGCCGCGATCTCGGCGGGTGCGGTGTTCATGGGTGCCAACACCTATATCGGCAACGCGCCCAACTTCATGGTCTATGCCATCGCCAGGCAGCGCGGCGTCGAGATGCCCGGTTTCTTCGGCTACATGCTGTGGTCCGGACTGGTGCTGATCCCGGCCTTCTTGATCGCCGGTTTTCTGTTCTTCGGCTGATCAACCAACGCCCACATAGCGCCTGACCGCCGATGGGTCGGCACGCAATTCCTCGACATCCACCGTCTCGCGGTTACGGCCGTTCTCGATGAACGAGACGCGGTCGGCGACCGACAGCACCGCATCGACGCGCTGTTCCACCAGGATGGTAGAGACGTCCATCTCGCGCAGCTTCGCCACCGTCTCGCGGATTTTCGCGATCATCGACGGCATCAGCCCTTCGGTCGGCTCGTCGAGCAACAGCACTTGCGGTTCGAGGCAGAGCGCACGCGCCATCGCCAGCATCTGCTGCTCGCCGCCGGAGAGCGTGCCCGAGCGTTGCTTCAGCCGCTGGCGCAGCAGCGGAAAAAGGTCGAGGACGTTTTCGCGCACGGCCTTGCCCCTGCCGCGCGCCATCAGCCCGATCTCGATGTTTTCCGCCACCGTCATCTCGGCGAACAGCCGCCTGCCCTGCGGCACATAGGCGACGCCGGCCTTCGGCACTTCATGCGCCGGCAGGCCGGTCAATTCCTGGCCGGCGAGTTTGATCGAGCCCGCGCTTGAAGGAACCAGGCCCATGATCGCCTTCAGCGTCGTCGTCTTGCCGGCGCCGTTGCGGCCGAACAGGCATAGCACCTCGCCCTTGTTGAGCACGAGGTCGAGACCGTAGAGCACCTGGACCTCGCCATAGAAGCAATCCAGTCCCGCGATCCGCAATGCGTCCGTCTTCTTCGCCTCGGCCTTGCCCGTTTCGATCATGGGGCGGTCCCCAGATAGGCTTCCTGCACTGCCGCGTTTTCGCGGATGGCCTCGGGCGTGCCTTCGGCCAGGATCTTGCCGGCGTTGAAGACGGTTATGCGGTCGGCGAGCTGCATGACGACCGGCATATTGTGCTCGATCAGAAGCACCGTGGCGCTCCTGGCGATCTCGCGCACGAGCGCGATGAAATTGTCGATCTCGCTGTCGGCGAGCCCCTGTGTCGGCTCGTCGAGGATCAGCAGGCGCGGCTTCAGCGCCAGGCCCATGGCCACCTCCAGCAGACGCTGGTGGCCATAGGACAATTGCCCGGCCGGCATATGGGCGCGGTCGGCGAGGCCCGTGCGTTCGAGCGCCGTCATGACGCCGGCCTTCACCGCACCCTTCGAGCGGCCCTCGCTTAGCGTGCGCTGCACCGGCAGGGCGACATTGTCGTAAGCGCTGAGATTGGCGAAGACGCTGGTGATCTGGAACGTATAGGCGATACCCTGGCGCACCCTGACATAGGCCGGCTGGCTGGTGATATCGGCGCCGTCGAAGACGATCACGCCCGACGAGGGCTGGATGCGGCCGCTGACAAGACTGACGAAGGTTGTTTTGCCGGCGCCGTTGGGGCCGATGACAGCGCGGATCTCTCCGGGCATCAGGGTGAAGTCGACGCTGTCGACGGCGCGCAGGCCGCCGAAATGGCGCGACAGGCCGTTGGTGGCCAAAAGCGGCGTCATGGCAGCCACCCGAGCCAGCGCTGGCGGATGCTGCCGAGAATGCCTTTCGGGAAGAACAGCACCAGCAGGATCAGCGCGATGCCGACGATCAGCAGATAGGCCGAGGTGTAGCCGCTGGTGACGTCGATGACATAGTACATGAAGACCGTGCCGATCAGCGGCCCGAGCGTCGTGGCGGCGCCGCCGAGCAGCACCCACAGCAGCGGCAGGATCGAATATTGCACCGACGCGAAGCTCGAGCCGACATAGCCGAACAGCAGCGCGTAGGCGGCGCCCGACGCCGCGCAGATCGTGCCGGAGACGACCACGGCCATGAGCTTGTTGGAGAAGGTGTCGTAGCCCAGCATCTTCGTGCGTTCTTCGTTTTCGCGGATGGCGACCAGAACGCGGCCATACCGGGAGCGGACGATGGCCAGCATGACCAAAAGCACGAGCGAGAACAGCACCAGCGCGCTCATGTAGCGCACGGTCGGGTTGGTGAGGTCGAGCGAGGTCGCCCCGAGATTGAGCACGCGCGCCGGCTGCGGCACGACCTGGCCCTGATCGCCGCCGGTCCATGCCGCGAAGTAGAGGATCAGGAGATAAAACACCTGGGCGAACATCATGGTGACGATCATGAAGGCGACCCCCGTGGTGCGCAGCGCCAGCAGGCCGATCACCAGCGCCAGCACCGCGCCGCAGGCAATCCCGCCGAGGAAGGCCAGCGGCACGCCCCAGCCGAGCTGGATGATCGCAAGGCCGGCGCCGTAAAGCCCGGCGCCGAAGAACATGGCGTGGCCGAGGCTGAGCAGGCCGACATAGCCGAACAGCATGTTGTAGCCCATCGCGAACACCGCCAGCACCATGATGCGGGCGAGCAGGCCGTGATAATACTCCGGCAGAACGAAGCTCAGCGCGAAGAGCAGGGCGATGACGCCGAGATGAAGCGCATAGGCCCTAGCCGGCGAAGCTTCGTTCATCGCGATGCCGTCCCGAACAGGCCTTGCGGCCGGAACACCAGCACCATGGCGACCAGCAGCGTGGCGATGATCTTGGCCAAGGTCGGCGAAAAGAACATAGAGATGATGCCGTCGGAAAGGCCGATCAGCACGGCGGCGACGACGGTGCCGCGCAGCGAGCCGAGGCCGCCGATGATGACGACGATGAAGGAGAGCAGCAGCGGATCCTGCCCCATCAGATAATGCGCCTGGCTGATCGGCACGATCAGCACCGCGGCAATCGCCGCCAGCATGGCGCCGAGCGCGAAGACGCCGCCATAGACGCGGTCGACCGGAATGCCGAAGGCCTGCGCCGTCTCGCTGTCATACTGTGTGGCACGCATGATTAGGCCGATCCTGGTGCGCGTCAGCACCAGCCATGTCGCGATCAGCAGGAGCGCCGAGGCGGCAATGATCGACAATTTGTAGCCGGAATAGCCGAACCACGGCAAAAGGATGCGATAGCTGAAGGGCGGCTCTACCGGCCGCGCCTCGGGGCCGTAGAAGGTCAGCGCCAGCTGCTGCATGACGTAGAGCATGCCGATCGTGGCGACGATGGTGGCTTCGGGATTGTAGTTGAGCCGGCGCAGCACCAGCCGCTCGGCCACCAGCGCAATGGCGCCGACGATCAGCGGCGCGATCACCAGCGCCGCCAGGAAGCCGAGCGCTGGGTGACCCGATATCGCCGTCGATATCGCCCAGGCCAGCACCGCGCCCAGCATGAAGAACTCGCCATGCGCGACATTGACGACGCGCATGACACCGAACACCAGCGACAGCCCGAGCGCGGTCAGTGCCAGCACGGCTGAAGTGACGAGGCCTTCGAGGGCGGCGAGGAGGAGGTGGGGACCGAAGTGCATTCAGGGGCGCCCTTACCCTCCCCCTCGTGGGGAGGGTGACCGCGAAGCGGTCGGGTGGGGGGTGGGGCATGGACCGTCGCGGCCCCCACCCCGTCTCACGGGCTTCGCAAAATGCGAAACCTGTTCGCCGACCCTCCCCACAAGGGGGAGGGTAAAGCTCACAGCGCCTGCTTCGTATAATCGCCCTCGGCCTCGTAAAGCCCGTCCTCGATCTTGGTCTTGTGCACGACCTTCAGCTTGCCGCCTTCGACCTTGGAGATGTTCTGGATACCGAAGCACTGGTGGATCTTGCCATTGAAGGTCTTTGGCCCCTGCGGATGCTCCGGACCTTCGGCGAAGGCGGTCAGCGCCTCGGTCGCCTCGACCAGCTTGGCGCGGTCCTCCGGACCCTTGTAGCCGGCGTCTTCCATCGCCTTCTTGACGACATAGAGCGTTTCCCAGCAGCCGAACATGTGCGACGCGGTGGATACGTCCTTTGGATCGCCGACGGCCGCGCCATTGTCGTCGATGCCGACGGCGGCGCGATAGGCTTTTTGCGCGGCGCTGTCATCGGCCTGCGCATAGCGGGGCGAGCCCTCCCAGAAATGGCTCCCGTCCAGGAATTCCAGCCCGGGGCTGTTGATGTCGGTGGCTTCCAGCGAATCCATGAAGCCGAACAGCTGCGGCCGGTTGGAGCCGTAGAACTCGCCGAGCTCCTTGACGAAGGTGAGCACCGCCGGACCGACCATGACGTGGTAGATCACCTCGGTCTCCGGCGGGATCTGCGGAAAATATTTGGTGAAGGACGATTCCGTCGGCGGGATGGCGATCTGGGCGATGACCTCGGCGCCTTGCGCCTTCAGCGCCGGCGGCAGGTAGTCGCGATGGTCGTAGCCGAAGGCGAAATCGGGGAAGATCTGCGTCACCTTCTTGCCGGCATTGGCCGCGATCCACGGCGCCATTGACTGGATCTGGCTCTTAACGTCGGTGATGCCGGGCTGGAAGACATAGCGGTTGAGCTTGGTCGAGGCGACGTGGTGGCCTTCGCTGACGACGAAATAGGGCATCTTGTTTTCGCCGGCGGCGGGCGCCGAGCCGATAACGACATGCGAGAACAGCGTGCCGAAGACGATGTCGGTCTTGTGCTGGGTGGCGAACTTGCCGACCACTTCGGCGCCACGGCCGGGATCGGTGCCGTCATCCTCGATGATGACCTCGACCTGGCGGCCATTGATGCCGCCGGCGGCGTTGATCGCCTTGACCGCGGCAGCAGTGGTCTTCTCGTACCAGCGGCCATAGGCGGCGCCGATGCCGGTGCGGTGCGACTGGAAGCCGATCTTGATCGGCGCCGAGCTCTGCGCCTGGGAATAGCGGACGAAACCGGGCGCCACGGCGAGGCCGGCGCCCGCGGCCAGGCCCTTCAATGCGGTGCGGCGGGTGAGGGTCGTTTTGGAGAGGTCGAAAAATCCGTTCTTGTCAGCCATGTTCGTTCCCCTGTTTTTTCAGTCGTGACCAACGATAAGGCGGGTTCGGCATCCGCGCTTTGAGGATGCGGAAAATTGCATGTGTACAAACTAAATCACCAAAGCCCTGATGTGGCAAGCGAGCTTTCCCCAACGACATCGGGGCCGCCCTTTTCTCATCCGACGGTTGGCGTGGCAAGCAGCCAGAGGCCGAAGACGGTGTAGGCGATCATCAGCAAGGTGAGCGGAAACTGGCTGAGCGTGGCGCGGCCAGGCTGCGGATGCAGGCGCCAGGCGAAGCTGTGCGCGATGAGGACGGCGAGCACATGGCCCAGGATGATGGCGGCAGCCTGGATGTTCCAAAGCCACCAGGCCGACTCCGCCCCGGCGACGATGCCGGCCTCGACCTGGAGATCGGCGGTGCCGAACAGGTTCCAGCCCAGCCCGAACGGGTCGGACAGGGAGGCAAGCGCATATTGGCCATCGACCAGCAGCGCCGTCAGATAGTGCGCGACATGGTAGGCGAGCGCGATCGGCACGATCGACCACACCAGCAGTCCCGCAGCCTGGCCGAACGGCTGATCGCTGCCGGCCAGGCGCTGGCCGAGCCAGACCGCGAAAAGAAACACCGCTGCCAGCAGGCCGAACGTCAGGACGAGCCCGAGACTGCCACTGCCGATCACGGCAGTGCGGCCGGGGAATTCGAGCGGATTGACGCCGAACAGGCCGAGCCAGAAGAAGGTCTTCGACAGGCCGTCGAAGGAGACCGAGGACAAGGCCAGCAGCAGGAAGGCGATGCCGCCGGGCGGCAATGGCTCCGCTGCCAGCAGCTTGGCGGCCGGCCAGCACAGCGAAAGCCGGCCATTCTCGTCGCGCTCGACCGGCGCGAAGCGCGCCACCATCGAGAAGAAGATCGTCAGGAACTCGCCGCTGCGGCTCCAGTCGCGATAGCCGAAGGCCAGCATGGCGAGGAATGAGAACGACCAATAGAGCCCGGCGGCATAGGCGAGCCGTGCCGGATCGTCGGGCGCCGGATCGATGAGTTCGAACCAGGCAAAGGCGAAGAACAGGACGACGGCAGGCCAGCAGCCGAGCCATTGGGGGAGGCGCCATGGTCCCCCATCGCCTGTGCCGAGCAGGCGCGAGACGAGGCGCCATGGCCCATGCCAAGGGTTCAGCCATGACCAGAGGTCGCCGAAGATGCCTTGCAGCAGCGTGAGGCCGGCCCACAGCAGCGTCCAGATCACCAGGGGTAGCGGGTTGGAGAGCGGGTCGCGGCTGCCGAAAAAGCCGGAGGCAACGAGAATTGCAAAGCTGGCAAAGGATAACAGGCCGGTTGTGGTGCTTGTGCCGTCGGCGAGTGTGAAAAGCGGCAGGCGTCGGCGCCAGAATTTGTCGAGCGAAGCCGCCGGCAGCAGCGCCAGCACGAGGAAGCTGACGGCCACGGCGAACGCGCCGCTGATCAGGTAGTAGCCGGTCGGCAGGAGGAGGACGTGGCCACGGTCGGAGGCGTGGGCGAAGGCGGGGGTGGGAAGGAGGGCGAGCAGAGCGATGGCGAAAGCCAGCCCTTGAGGACGGCGCTCTACGGCGCCCCCCCTTGTGAGGGCGACGTCCGGCAGGACAGAGGGGGGCGTGAAGGAACTCGACCTGTCCAAGAGCTCCGCCACCCTCACACCTTGACCAGTTGCTCCACCCGGTCCTTCTCGCCAAAAATCCGCAGGTAACGCTGAATTTCCTTCTCATCCCCCGTCGCCTTGGCGGGATTGTCGGAAAGCTTGACCGCCGGCCTGCCATTGGCCTCCGTCACCTTGCAGACCAGCGATATCGCGTCGAGGCTGTTGGTTTCGGTCGGCGCGCAGCCTTCGAAATCATTGGTGAGGTTGGTGCCCCAGCCGAAGGACATGCGCACCTTGCCCTTGAAGTGGCGGTAGGTCTCCTCGATGGTTTCGACCTCGAGGCCGTCGGAGAAGATCAGCAGCTTCTGCTTGGGGTCCTTGCCCTTCTCACGCCACCAGGACAGGATTTTTTCGCCGCCCTCGATCGGCGGCGCGCTGTCGGGGCGGAAGCCCGTCCATTCGGCCACCCAGTCCGGCGCGTCGCGCAGGAAGGAGGCGGTGCCGAACGCGTCCGGCAGCACGATCAGCAGATTGCCGCCGTAGTAGCGCTGCCAGTCCTGCAGCACCTTGTAGGGGGCCTGTTTCAGCTCCTTCTCCGAATTGGCCAATGCGGCAAACACCATCGGCAGCTCATGCGCATTGGTGCCGAGTGCTTCGAGGTCGTTGTCCATGGCCAGCAGCACGTTGGAGGTGCCGGTGAAGGCCTCGCCAATGCCTTCCTTCAGCGCCTCGACGCACCAGCGCTGCCACAGGAAGGAATGGCGCCGGCGCGTGCCGAAGTCGGAGATGCGGATGCCGGGCAGCGCCTTCAGCCGTTCGGTCTTGGCCCACATCTTGGCCTTGGCGCGGGCATAGAGCACATCGAGCGCGAAGGGGCCGAAGGCCCGCATCGCCGCGCGAGATCGCAGTTCGTTGATAATGGCGAGCGCCGGGATCTCCCACAGTGTGGTGTACATCCAGGGACCTGGGAAGGTCAGTTCGTACTGTCCGTCGTGCTTGGACAGTTCGTAGTCGGGCAGTCGGAAGCCTTCCAGCCAGGCGAGGAATTCGGGCTCGAAGATCTGCTTGCGTCCATAGAAATTGTTGCCGCCCAGCCAGATCATTTCCTTCTTGGAGAAGCGCAAGGTGCGGGCATGGTCGAGCTGTTCGCGCAGTTCGCCCTCGTCGATCTCCTCGGCAAGGCGCACCGAAGTGGTGCGGTTGATCAGCGAGAAGGTGGCGTCGACCTTGGGATACATGCCCCAGATCATCTGCAGCATCAAAAGCTTGTAGAAGTCCGTGTCGAGCAGGCTGCGCACGATCGGATCGAGCTTCCAGGTGTGGTTGTAGACACGCCGCGCTATATCGGTCTTTGCCATGCTCGCTGCCGCCTTCGCTGCCTGCCTTCCACAATCGCGACAGGCCTCATAGCATCGAATTGACCAAAGCGCTGCCCGCTTTCAGGCTGGCCCGACAAAAAGAACGGCCTGCGCATGGCCATGGGCAGCCGGCCTCAGCCCGCCGCCTTCGCGCCGATGACCTTGAGTTGCGGACGCTTGCGGCGGCTGATGATGCGGCCGGCGACGGGAGCGTCGGCGCGCCCGTCATCCCCGGCCTTTTCGGCGAACAGCCAGTCGATGAACACCTGCACGATCGGCGTCGTGCGCATTTCATTGCGGCAGACGACGTAGAAATCGTCGACCGCCGGCACCGAAAGGCTGAACGGCGCGATCAGCATACCCCTGGCCAGCAGCGCGCTTGCCGTCACGGAATCGCCAAGCGCCACGCCATGGCCGTGCACCGCGGCCTCGGCCGCCATGCGCGCGTCGCCCAGATGATGGCGGCGGCCCTTTTCCAGGTCCAGCGCGTCGGCGGCCGCCAGCCAGGTGTGCCATTCGCGGCCATCGTCGCCATGCAGGAAGACATGGTCGGCAAGGTCCCTGACGCTGCGGATCGGCCGGTTGTTGATCAAGGTCGGGCTGACCACCGGAAACAGCTCCAGCCCGGACCATTTGCGCATCCAGCAATCGGCCCAGCTGCCATCGCCATAATGCACGCAGACATCGATGTGCGGCGCCCGGATATCCCTGGGGTCGTTGGAAGGAATCAGCGTCAGCTGGATGTCGGGATATTGCGCGGTGAAGCTGCCCAGCCTCGGCGTGATCCACAAAAGCAGCAATGCCGGCACGCAGGACACCGACAGCGCGCCGCTGCTGGCCGGCCGCGTCAGCCGCTGCGTGGCGGCGGCGATGCCGTCGAAGGCCGTCGATACCGCCGGCAACAGCTCCGCGCCATGCGGCGTCAGTCTGACCCGCTGGCCGATACGCTCGAACAGCTTGACGCCGAGCGACTGCTCCAGCGCCTTGATCTGGTGGCTGACGGCGCCATGCGTGACGTTCAGCTCACTCGCCGCCTTGGTCAGCGAGTCATGGCGCGCCGTTGCCTCGAAGGCGCGCAGCGGGTTCAGGGGTGGCAGGCGGTTGGCCATGGATGCCCGGTCTCTTTGTGAGATTTTCTCACAGAAAACACCCTAACAATATCAATTGCTTTTTCAATCGGGCTGCCGGACACTTCGGCTCGAAATAACACCAAGACGTGAAATCTGCAGGCAGCCAGCGGGACAGCGACCCAGCCGGATGACGGTCAGTTCGTTTGAGATCGCCGACGGCCGCACTGCATCAGCCCAGGAGGAGCGGATATGGGTTACGATCGCGGCAAGCTCGACGCGTTGCGCCGTAAATATGGCGAGAGCCATGGCGGCGAGATGTTCGACCCGAAATTCCGCAAGGTCGCCGACAAGATCTTTTCCAAAAGCGGCACCAGGCTGGCGCCCTATTCCGGCATCCCGACCTTCCTCGCCGCGCCCTACCGCGAAATCGCCGCCGAGAACCCGGATTTCGGCGACTTGCAGGTGGCCATCATCGGCGTGCCGATGGATCTGGGCGTTACCAATCGCCCGGGCTCGCGCTTCGGGCCGAGGGCGCTGCGCGCCATCGAGCGCATCGGCCCCTACAATCATGTGCTGGAATGCGCGCCGACGCATGAGCTTCGCGTCGCCGACATCGGCGACACGCCGTTCCGCAGCCGCTACCGGCTGGAGACCAGCCATGAGGACATCGAGCGCCGCACCAACCAGATCGTCGATGCCGGCGTCATTCCGCTGTCGGTCGGCGGCGACCATTCGATCAGCCATCCGATCCTGAAAGCGGTCGGCAAGAAGGCGCCGGTGGGCCTCATCCACATCGACGCCCATTGCGACACCAGCGGGCTGTTCGACATGACCAAGTTCCACCACGGCGGCCCGTTCCGCAACGCGGTGCTCGACGGCGTGCTCGACCCGACGCGGACCATCCAGATCGGCATCCGCGGCTCGGCCGAATACCTGTGGGAGTTCACCTATGAGTCGGGAATGACCGTGGTGCACGCCGAGGAGGTGACCGGGATGGGCATTCCCGCCATCATCGAGAAGGCGCGCAAGATCGTCGGCGACGGCCCGACCTACGTCTCCTTCGACATCGACAGCGTCGATCCGGCCTTCGCTCCCGGCACCGGCACGCCGGAAGTCGGCGGGCTGACGACGCGCGAGGTGCTTGAACTGCTGCGCGGCCTCAAGGGCCTCAACATCGTCGGCGGCGACGTCGTCGAGGTGGCGCCGCAATATGACGCCACCACCAACACCGCGCATGCCGGCGCCCAGGTGCTGTTCGAGATCTTGAGCCTGATGGTGTTCAGCCCGGCGATCACCGGCAAGCGAGCCTGACACCTAGAACAGAAAAGGCGGCCGCCGCGCTGGAGCCGGCAGCCGCCTCGAACAATCAAAAGCTTCCAGAAGGGGAATAAAAATGACAATCCACTCGACGCTGAAATCATCCATCGCCGCCGTCCTGGTGCTTGGCGCCGCCAGCCTGGGCATCGCTACGCATGCGGCCAATGCCGACGCACTGGCCGACATCACCAAGGCCGGCACCATCAATGTCGGCGTCTTCGCCGACTTCCCGCCCTTCTCCTCGGCCAGTGCCGATATGAGCCTCAAGGGCTATGACATGGATGTCGCGCAGTATATCGCCGACACGCTCAAGGTGAAGCTGAACCCGGTCGCCGTCACCGGCCAGAACCGCATCCCCTATCTGAACGACCATCGCGTCGACATACTGATGAGCGTCGGCTACTCGAAGGAGCGCGAGCAGGTCATCGACTTTGCCGCCGCCTACGCGCCCTACTACATCGCGGTGATCGGTCCGGCGGCAATGTCGGTCAAAGGCAAGGAAGACCTTGCCGACAAGTCGATCGCCGTCAATCGCGGCACGCTGGAGGACACCTCGCTCACCGAGGCGGCACCGGCCTCGGCCGACATCAAGCGCTTCGACAACTACAATTCGGTCATCCAGGCCTTCATCTCGGGCCAGACCCAGCTGATGGTCGTCGGCAACGATGTCGGCGCCCAGGTGCTGGCCAAGCAGGATGCGCTGAAGCCGGAACAGAAGTTCCAGCTGCTGACCTCGCCCTCGCATATCGGCCTCAACAAGAACGAGGACGGGTTGAAGAAGGCGGTCAACGACGCCATCGCCAAGATGCTGGCCGACGGCAAGCTGGACGAAAGCTCGAAGGCCTGGCTGAAGACGCCGCTCAACCCCGACAATCTCAAGGATTGAGTTCCCGTGGCCTTTGCCTGGCTCCCGGGTGCCTTGGGCGATATCGCGCATGGCGCGGCCACGACGATCCTGCTGATCGCCGTGACCACGCTGGCCGGCACGCTGCTCAGCATCCTGGGCGCCGCCGGACGGCGAAACGGCCCCGTGCCGCTGCGCCATGCCATCGCCTGGTATGTCGAGGTAATGCGCAACACGCCGTTCCTGGTGCAGCTGTTCTTCATCTTCTTCGGCCTGCCCAGCCTCGGAATCAGGCTCGACCCGATCCTGGCCGCCATGCTGGCCATGACGCTCAACATGGCGGCCTATACGATCGAGATCGTCGGCGCCGGGCTTGATGCGGTGCCGGGCGGACAGACGGAAGCAGCCCTGGCTTTGGGGCTCAGGCCCCGCCAGGTGTTCGTCAAGATCGTGCTGCCGCAGGCGCTCAAGATCATCTATCCGGCGCTGACCAGCCAGATCGTCATCATGATGCTGGAATCGGCCGTGGTCTCGCAGATCGCGGTGCGCGAACTGACCTATGAGGCGGACATGCTGCAGGCACGCACCTTCCGGTCTTTCGAGACCTATTTCGTCGTGACGCTGGTCTACCTCGCAATGTCGATGGCTTTGCGCCGACTTCTGGTCACCGGCGGGCGCCGCGCGCTCGGGGCTGGCGTGTCATGATCGAGTTTACCCTCTGGGACATCGTACGCAACCTTCTGCTGGCCACACGCTGGACTGTGCTGTTGTCGCTGGCCGCTTTTATCAGCGGCGCGCTGGTCGGCATGGCGGTGCTGTTCTTCCGGATCTCCAAGCACAAATGGAGCCGGCGCCTTGCCTCGGCCTATATCGCCCTGTTCCAGGGAACCCCGCTGCTGATGCAGCTCTTCCTGATGTTCTTCGGCCTGCCGATGCTCGGCCTGCGCATCGAGCCCTGGACGGCGGCGGTGCTCGGCCTCACCTTCTTCGCCAGCGCCTATCTCGCAGAGATCTGGCGCTCCGGCGTCGATGCCTTGCCGCGCGGCCAGTGGGACGCCGGCGCCAGCCTCGGCCTGCACTATCTGCAGGAGCTCAGGCTGATCATCCTGCCGCAGGCATTCTCGATCACGCGCGCGCCGACGGTTGGCTTCCTGGTGCAGCTGATCAAATCGACGGCGCTGACCTCGATCATCGGCTTCGAGGAGCTGGTGCGGACCTCCAACGCCATCAACAACGCCACTTTCGAGCCGTTCAAGGTCTACGGTTTGGTGGCGCTGATCTTCTTCCTCATGTGCTTCCCGCTGACGCAATATGCCCGTTCGCTCGAGAAGCGCGCGGCGGTTCGCTAGATCCAGGCGTAATAACCGAGGAGAAGTGGACAACCGGCTTGTCCGCTTCTCGCGATCAGAAGGGACAAGCCATTATCCCCAAGCGCTATTTCAGCGGCTGGAAGAGCTCGACGACAACTTCGTGCAGCGGCCCTTCCGCGAAGCGCGACAGCTGGCGCTGGCAATAGACCGGAAAGTCGCGCACCTCCTCGCCGCTGGCCGGAAGCCATTCACGATAAAGGTAGAGTGCCGCGGGTTCGAGATTGTTGGTGTTGCCGGGATAGCGCAGCACCGCGCAGCGCCCGCCGGGGATCACGCCGGCCTTCATCTGCCCGTCATTCTCATCGATCGGCTGATCGGTCCCAACGCAAATGTCCATGCTGTAGTCAGCCGCGATCGCGGGCTCCCTTTCAGAACGGAAGATGTTGAAGGTCGGGCTTGTCTCGGGCGACAGGCCCGCCGCCTTGCGCCTGGCGATGAACCGCTGGATGGTGTCCTGGAGTGTCGCCCGATCGCCGCGATGCTCCATGATCGCCACGGGTGTGGGCGGCACATCGCGGATCGTCACGTCGTCGTGTTCGAAGATGATCTGCATGAGCGTATTCCTTGCTTTGTCGAAAGGCCCGAAGGCCATGAGCCACGCCCCCCAGTCGGGAGACTTCCGAAACGACGAAGGCGACTGTCCGAACCGTTGCCGAAAGGCGCGGGCGAAGGCATCCGGTGCGTCGTAGCCGGCATCCATCGCTATATCGGTGACGCTCTGCGCGTCGCTCGCCGCAAGCCTGTGCGAAGCGCGCTTCATGCGGGCGAGTTGGACGTAGCGATGCACGGACAGGCCGAAGGTGGCCATGAACTGCCGGTGGAAATGGAATTTCGAGAACGCCGCGACGCCGCTCAACGCTTCCAGGCCCAGATCGCCGTCCAGGTGCTGGTCTATGTGGTCCAGCACCCGCCGCATCCGGGCATGATAGTTTTCAACGGACGCCTTCACCGTCTCTTCCTCCGTGGCAGCACCAGATAGGCGCTGCCAGATATGCCGCGCTCGACCGATCTTGCGCTTTGGCCTGGCCGGGTTTCCCCATCTTCACCACGCAACCGTGATTTGCCGTAAACCGTCCCGCGCCTCAGTGTGAGCACAACGGCTTTTCGGGAGGGAGGGGCTTTGGCGATGCAGGCGAAATATCGTGTCGCTCTCGCGGGCCTGTTTGCCTTTTGGATGATAGAGCCGGCCGCGGCCGCCGACCAGTCACCCGATCTCGTCCGCATTCCGGCCGATGGCGACAACGAGCCGGCGACGCTGGACGCGATGCTGTTCAGGCCGCAGGGGCAAGGGCCGTTCCCGGCAATCGTGGCCATGCATGGCTGCAGCGGCCTGTGGAGCAGCAAGAACAAGACGGAACTCGGCCCGCGCCATGCCGATTGGGGCCAGCGCCTGGCCGCTCTCGGTTATGTCGTGATCTTTCCGGACAGTTTCGGCTCACGCGGTCTAGGCCCGCAATGCAAGAACGGCGACCGGGAGGTCGAACCGTATCGCGAACGGGTCGAGGATGCGAACGCTGCCCGCCGCTATCTGCAGACGCTGCCCTATGTGAAGCCAGCCGCCATCGCCTTGCTCGGCTGGTCGAATGGCGGCTCGACCGTTCTTTATACGGTCCGGCCGAAGGACAGGCCGAAGGCTGGCTCGCCGGATTTCCGCGCGGCGGTCGCTTTCTACCCGGGCTGCACGGCTCCGGCCGAAAAAGGCGATTGGGAGACCCGTGTGCCGCTGCTGATTGTGATGGGCGAGGCGGACGACTGGACTCCCGCCAAGCCGTGCAAGGCGCTGGCGGACGCCAATCCCGACAACGTGAAGCTCATCCTCTATCCCGGCGCCTATCATGACTTCGACAATGAGGCGCAGAAACTGCACGAACTGCATGGGCTGGCCTATACCGCCAATGGCGACGGCGTGGCCCATGCCGGACTGAATCCGGCAGCCCGCGCGGCAGCGCTCAAGGACGTGCCCGACTTCCTCGCCGTGCTGAAGCAATAGGCGACATCGGATCAACCTGACTGTCACCGGCTACGGGCTGCGCGCGGCCCGAATTATGTGCAAGACAGGAATATTACTCACGGCTAATCTATTAGCGCTGACAACCGATCCTGAGGGAAACCGCCTGCGGATGTTGCTCGCAAGCGATTGATCTAAAGCAGCACACCTGAATCGGGGAACTGTGATGATAAGGGTGATCGGAACGGGCTTTGGCCGGACAGGTACGGACTCGATGCGCGAGGCGCTGACGATCCTTGGCTTCGGCCCGTGTCACCACATGTACGAAGTCATGGCCAATGAAGACCAGAAGCGGCTTTGGCGCGCTCTGGCCCAGGGCGCGGCGCCAGAATGGAATCAGCTGTTTGCCGGCTATGCATCCTGCGTCGACTGGCCCTCGGCGCACTATTGGCGTGAGCTGATCGACTTCTACCCGGACGCCCGGGTCATCCTGACATATCGCTCCCCTGAAAGCTGGTGGGCAAGCTTCGAGAAGACGATCCTGGCGGGCATCAACCAGAGCACGGATCAGGAATCGCTCGGTCTTGCCTTGATCTCCAGGCAGGTCTTCGGCGGCCGGGCGCACGATCGCGCCAATGCCATCGCCGTTTACGAAGCCAATGTAAGGGCGGTCATTGCGACAGTGCCACCGGATAGGCTGCTGGTCCACAATCTGGGGGACGGATGGGAGCCGCTTTGCCGGCATCTCAATGTGCCGGTGCCGGACCGGTTGTATCCCAATCGCAACAACACCCAGGACTTCCGGTCGGCTCTCGAACAGAACTAGCTTGCACCACGTCTGCAAGTGTTGATGACCGCTGGCGGCCACCGGCCGTCCGGTTCAATGTCCGAACGCGCCAGACGGCACGATCCGGTCGCGGCGCAGCCAGCGCGCAAGAAGCAGCGCGGCCACCACGGCCAGCCCCGACGACAGGCCGATCCAGATGCCGACGCCGTGGAGGCCGAAATGGAAGGCGAGCAGCACGCCGAGCGGCAGGCCGACGCCCCAATAGCCGATCGCGGCGTAAATCATCGGCACCTTGGTGTCGTGCAGGCCGCGCAGCATGCCGGCCGCGACCGCCTGCGCGCCGTCGAAGACCTGGAACAGTGCTGCAAACACCAGGAACGACACGGCAAGCGCGATCACCCTGGCATTGGCCGGGTTGGCGAGGTCGATGAACGCGCTGATCAAGAGATGCGGCCATAGCACCATCACCAGCCCCATCAGCGCCATGAACGAGACGCCGATGACGAAGGCGGTCCAGCCGGCACGCGACACGCCTTCCGGGTTGCCGGCGCCATGCGCAAGGCCGACGCGCACCGTCACCGCCTGGTTGAGGCCGAGCGGCACCATGAAGGAGATCGAGGCGATCTGGATGGCGATGGCATGCGCGGCCAGCGAATCCGCGTCGATCAGGCCCATCAAAAGGGCCGCCGCGTTAAAGATCGTCACCTCGAAGGCGAGGATGCCGGCGATCGGCAGGCCGAGCCGCAGCAGGCCCTTGAAGCGTGGCCAGTCGGACCGCCAGAAGCGGCCGAACAGGCGGTAGCGCCGGAACTTCTTCTCCAGCATCACCACGACAGCCATGCCGATGAACATCAGCATGCTGGACAGCGAGGTGGCAAGGCCCGAGCCGGCAATGCCCATGGCCGGAAAGCCGAGATTGCCGAACATGAACACCCAGTTGAACAGCGCGTTGCAGGCGACGGCGACGAATACGATGATCAACGCCCAGCCCGGCCGCTCCAGCGCCGAGATGAAAGAGCGCAGCACGATATAGCCATAGAAGGGCAGCACCGCCCATTCCAGCCAACGCAGGTAGATGCCGGCCTGGTGCGCGAGATCAGGCTCCTGGCCCATCGCCAGCAGGATCGCTTCGCCGTGCCAGAGCACTATCCAGATCGGGATCGAGATCAGGATCGCCAGCCACAGGCCTTGGCGCACGGTGCGGCGCAAATCGCGCACCGAGTAGCGGCGGCGGCCAAGCTCGGTCGCGATCATCGGCGACGTCGCCAGCATCAGGCCGAGGCCGAAGATCAGCGGCATGAAATAGAGGTTGGCGCCAAGCGCGCCGCTGGCCAGCGTGTCCGGCCCGAGCCTGCCCATCATCATGACGTCGGTGGCCGTCATCGCGGTCTGGCCGAGATTGGTCAGCACCATCGGCCAGGCCAGCGCCAGCGTCGCCTTGATTTCCTGACGCCAAAGATTTTCCGGCGCGCGAGCGCCGGCTTCGATCGCAGACATTGTTCCGCTCTTTCAGAACACGGCGCATCGGCGAGGAGCCGGAAGCCGCACAACAACAGCGCAAAATGGCACCGTTTGCGTCGCCTTGTGAACGAAACGCGACATGTTGGCAAGGGAGGAGGCGCCGCCAGCCATTGAGCCAGCGGTACCGGTGGACACCGATGCGCCGTTCACTTGCCCGGCCTAGCCTGCTACGGGTTGCACAAATGGGAACAGCCGGCGAACCATGCCGGGAGGAGTGAATGCCGTTCAGGCGCAGGAAAAACACGGCCGCGATTCCGCGCACAGCGCCCGCTTTCGAGCACATCGTGACCGAGGCGAGCGACAGTTTCCTGTGGCGGCTCGATGACTATCCCTGGGAGCGCAATGTCTGGAACTTCCACCCGGAATACGAAATCCATCTGCTCCGCAAATCCTCCGGCGTGGTCCTTGTCGGCGATCATATCGGCGAATTCGGTCCGGGCTACCTGACCATCGTCGGCGGCGGCCTGCCGCATGACTGGGTGACGGCGGTGCAGCCGGGCGAGCTGATCGAAGGCCGCGACATTGTCCTGCAATTCGACGCACAGAGGCTGCGTGGCTCGGCGGGCCTGCTGCCGGAACTGCGCGAGCTGGAGCCGTTCCTGGAGCGGTCGCTGCGCGGCATGGTCTTCCATGGGCGCACCGCGCTGGAAGGCGCCGAACTGATGGAGCGGATGGGAAGCGTGCATGGGCTCGCACGCCTTTGCCTGTTCCTCGAACTGGTCGACCTCCTGGCCAGGACCGACGAATACGAGCTCTTGTCGTCACCGGATTTCTCGCCGGTGCTTGATGCCGCTTCGCTCGACATTATCCAGCGCACACTGACCTATCTGTTCCAGCATTTCGCCGAGGACCTGAAGCTGCCGGACGTTGCCGAACGCGCCGGCATGAGCGAGAGCACATTCTCGCGCTTCTTCCAGAAGAACACCGGCAACTCCTTCAGCGACCACCTCGCCAAGCTCCGGCTCTGGCAGGCCTGCAAGCTCCTGGCCGACACCGATGTCGCGATCACCGACATCTGTTTCCAGGTCGGCTACATGAACATCTCCAACTTCAACCGCGCCTTCCTCCGCAAGCACAAGATGACGCCATCCTCCTATCGCAAGCTGTCGCGCCAGCGCCTGACGATGCGCGCATAAGCACGTCCTAAATCTCCAGCTCGGCTGCGATCGATACTCATGTGACGGACTTCGTTGCAGGGTGGCGAATTTTGCGCTGCACAATGCATAAAAGTACAGGTTTGCTGCAACGAGGCTTCTAGCTTGGCCCGGTTGAACGCCGCATTTTGGCGATGGGTGGCATGTCGTTCGGGCGATGGTGAGGATCGCGGAGCCCGAGGACTACCGCTTCCTGCGAATGTTCCTGGAGGAGAAAATCAATGAAACCAATTCGGCTCGCTGCGGGCTTGGGCGCAGCTTTCATGCTTTCCGCTACCGTATCAACCATTGCGCTGGCGCAGGCGCCGGTTTGCTCGGCGCCGGTCAAGGTGCTGGCGCAGCCGCGCGACGGCCTGACGCTTCTGGAGGACTCCAAGGCCGAGTTCGAGAAGCTCGCCGGCGCCGGCTTCCAGATCGACTATCTGAACGAGAACGACCGCCGGGCGAAATCGCGCGCCGATGCGTCCACCGTCGGCAATTACAACGTCTACTATGTCGACGAAGCCAATGTCGCTTTGTTCGCCTCGTCGAAATGGATCGTGCCGCTCGCCGATTATTATCCGGCTGACTATGACTATGCCGATTTCGATCCCGGACGCCAGAAGGTCGCCACCTTTGACGGCAAGGTCTGGTTCGCGCCGCTGACCGGCGGCGGCGACCTGATGGTCTATCGCAAGGACGTGCTCGAAGCCGCCGGCATCCAGCCGCCCAAGACGCTGGACGAGCTGATCGGCGACGTGCCGAAGCTGACCAACGCGGACAAGGGCATGTATGGCATCGCGCTGCGCGGCGCACGCGGCTCGGGCGCCAACGTCTGGCGCTGGATGCCCTTCTTCAAGGCCTATGGCGGCCAGTGGTTCGACGGCGACAAGCCGGTCTTCAATTCGGACGCCGCTGTCAAGGCGACCGAGACCTACCTCAAGCTGTTCAAGGATTCGGCGCCCGGCACGCAGACCGGCAGCTGGGATGAATCGACCGGCGCCTTCCTGTCGGGCCAGGTCGCCATCCTTGTCGAATCGACGCCGCTGTCGGGCATGGCGGTCGACCCGAAGACCTCGCAGGTGGTCGGCAAGATCGGCTTCCTGCCGCCGCCCTCGCCGCTGCCCGGCGGCGGCTACGGCCATGGCCTTGCCATCGCGGCGAAAGCCAATGCCGACGACGCCTCGAAGAAATGCGCCGGCCTGTTCATCGCCTGGGCGACGTCGAAGGAAAACGAGAAGCGCCGGCTCGACGCCCACCAGTTTGGCGAACTGAACCGCACCAGCATCCTGTCCAGCAAGGAGTTCGCCGACATCTACGGCGCCGATCTCGGCCAGGCACTGGCAGAGACCGGCAAGGTCACGGCGGTCAACTTCTGGCAGGATCCGCGCTGGCCCGATCTCGGCGACCGCTGGGGCATCATCCTGGAGGAACTGGTGACCGGCACCCGCACCGACGTCAAGGGCGGCCTCAACGAGCTCGAGGCCTATGCCAACGAGCTGGCGAAAAAGAAATAGAGCCATCCTCCCGCCCGTGGCGCGCGGTCCGCGGCATTGTCCGCAATGCCGGGACCTGCGCGCCGCGGGGACTTTGCCCAACGAGGAAATCATGCCGACACGATCGAGACGCAAGCGAGGATAGATGCCCATGGCCCGACGCACGTCGCTCCCTGTCACCTTCGTCGTTCCGACCATCGCCATCCTTCTGGTTCTGTCGATGGTGCCGACGCTCTACGCCATTGTCATCGCCTTGCAGAATCGCGAGTTGAGCACGCCCGATTATTCCTGGGTCTGGCTGTCGAACTTCGTCGACCTGTTCCTCGACCGCCGCTTCCTCAATGCGGTCTGGGTGTCGGTGAAATGGGAGATCGTCACCGTTGTCGCGACCATGGTGGTGGCGATCGGCCTCGGCGTGCTGATGTTCGAGGTCGCCAGCCCACGCCTGCGCAATGTCTACTGCCTGCTGTTCATCATCCCGGTGCTGTTGCCGCGCGTCTCGGCGGCCTTCGTCTGGAAGTTCGCCTACCATCCGCTCTACGGCATCGCCACCTATCCCTATAGGCTACTGACCGGCGGGCTGATCTTCGACCCGTTGTCGAAGCCGGGGACGGCCTTGTTCGCCGTCGCTTCGGTCGATGTCTGGCAATGGGGGCTGTTCTTCGCCGTCATCGTGCTGAAGCTGCTGGAAACCCTGCCGCCGCAGCCGATCGAGGCGGCGCGGCTCGACCACGCCAAGCGCTGGCAGATCCACGCCTATGTCACCTTGCCGATGCTGAAGGCGCCGTTGATCAGCCTGATGTTCGTCAAGATGATCGAATCGCTGCGCTCCTTCGACCTGATCTATGTCATGACCCGCGGAGGGCCGGGCGTGGCCACCGAGACGCTCGACATGTACGCTTTCTCGCAAGGCTTCATCGAATCCGGCAAAGTCTCCTACGCCTCGGCCATGGCCGTGCTGATGATGATCGCCACCGTCATCACCTTCACCATGCTGTGGAAGCGGGTGCAGGCATGAAGCCCGGCAGACTGATCGGCAAGGCCATATTGGCGCTGGCTGGATTCCTGGCTGTGTTCCCGCTGCTGTGGACGGCGCTCAATGCACTGAAGAACAATGTCGACATCATCACCCGCGTGCCGCGGCTGGTGTTCACGCCGACATGGGCCAACATCGGCTACATCCTCGGCCGCGACAGCGTGCTCACCGGGCTATACAACTCGATTGTCGCCTGCGGCTCGGCCGTGCTGATCGGCGTCGTGCTTGGCTTGCCCGCGGCTTACGCGGTGGCGCGCTATCCCAACCGCTGGGCCGGGGACATCCAGTTCTTCGTCCTGTCGCTGCGCTTCCTGCCGCCGGTGGCGGTCGCCATCCCGCTGATGGTGATCTGGCTGCAGATCGGCCTCTACGATACTTTGCCGGCGCTGATCGTCACCTACTCGCTGCTCACCATCTCGGTGATCATGTGGCTCGCCATCCCTGCCTTCCAGAGCGTGCCGAAGGAGATCGAGGAAGCGGCCTTCGTCGATGGCTACGGCGCCTATTCGGTGTTCTGGCGCATCGCGCTGCCCGTGGCCGCCCGCTCCTTGGCAGGGGCGGTCGCCTTCAGCTTCGTCCTGGTCTGGAACGAGTTCCTGATCGCGCTGATGCTGTCCAGCTCCAACGCCAAGACCTTGCCGATCGTCGCGTCCGAACTCTCCCAGCAAGGCATGAACGTGCCGTGGGGCATTCTCAACGCCTCGGTCGTGCTCCTGTCGCTGCCGCCGCTGCTGTTCCTCGGCGTGCTCAGCGGCTTCCTGAATTCCGTTTTCCGGCAAAAAAAGACTTGATGTGAGGATTTCCCGATGCGGGCACTGGTGCTTGAGAAAAAAGGCGAACTGTCGCTGCGCGAGATCGCGCTGCCGCTCGATGTCGGGCCGGACGACGTCAAGATAGCCATCCACACGGTCGGCGTCTGCGGCAGCGACGTGCACTATTACACCCATGGCGCCATCGGCAGCTATGTCGTGCGCGCGCCGATGGTGCTCGGCCACGAGGCCGCGGGAACCGTCGTCGAGACCGGCGCCAATGTCGAGACGTTCAAGGTCGGTGACCGCGTCTGCATGGAGCCGGGCGTGCCGAACCTGTCGTCGCGCGCGACCAAGCTCGGCATCTACAATGTCGACCCCGACGTCAGCTTCTGGGCAACGCCGCCGGTGCATGGCGTGCTGGCGCCCTATGCGGTGCACCCTGCCGCCTTCACCTACAAACTGCCGGACAATGTCTCTTTCGCCGAGGGCGCGATGGTCGAGCCCTTCGCCATCGGCATGCAGGCGGCAAGCCGTGCCCGCATCGTCCCTGGCGATGTCGCCGTCGTCGTCGGCTGCGGCCCGATCGGCATCATGATCGCGCTTGCCGCCCTTGCCGGCGGCTGTTCAAAGGTGCTGATCTCCGATTTTTCCGCGCCCAAGCTGAAGATCGCCGCGCAATATGCCGGCATCGTGCCGGTCAATATCGGCGAGCAGTCGCTGGCCGATGCGGTCGCCGCGGCAACCGACAATTGGGGGGCCGACATCGTCTTCGAGGCCAGCGGCAGCCCGAAGGCCTTTGCCGATCTGTTCGACGTCGTGCGGCCGGGCGGCGCGGTGGTGCTTGTCGGCCTGCCGGTGGAGCCGGTGGTCCTCAACGTACCGGCGGCGATCTCGAAGGAGGTGCGTATCGAGACGGTGTTCCGCTATGCCAACATCTTCGACCGCGCCTTGCAGCTGATCGCCTCCGGCAAGGTCGACCTCAAGCCGCTGATCACAGGCACCTATGATTTCTCCGACAGCATCGAGGCATTCGAGCGGGCTGCCCAAGGCAAACCGGAAGACGTCAAGCTGCAGATCCTGCTCACCGGCGAGAAGGGATGATCATGTCCGCGATCGTTTGCTCCCATGTCGACAAGGCCTATGGCGCCACCACGGTCATCCGCGACCTCAACCTCTCCATCGAGGAACATGAATTCGTCGTGTTTCTCGGCCCGTCCGGCTGCGGCAAGTCGACCTTGCTGCGTATGCTGGCGGGGCTGGAGGATATCAGCGGCGGCGAGGTCTCGATCGGCGGCAAGGTGGTCAACGATCTCGATCCGGGCGACCGCGGTATTGCCATGGTGTTCCAGAACTACGCGCTCTATCCGCATATGACGATCTTCGACAACATCGCCTTCGGGCTGCGGCGCCAGAAGGTGCCTTTGGCCGAGATCCGCAAGCGGGTCGAGGCGGTATCGAGGACGCTCGGGCTGGATCCCTATCTCGGCCGCAAGCCGGCCGAGCTTTCCGGCGGCCAGCAGCAGCGCGTTGCCATTGCACGTGCAATGATCAAGACGCCGAAAGTGTTCCTGTTCGACGAGCCGCTTTCCAATCTCGATGCCAAGCTGCGCAACCATATGCGTGTCGAGATCGCACGCCTGCACCAGTCGCTGAAGACCACCACCGTCTACGTCACCCATGACCAACTGGAGGCGATGACGCTCGCCGACCGCATCGTGCTGCTGAAAGAGGGTGTCATCGAGCAGATCGGCGCACCGGCGGAAATCTACCTGCGCCCCGCCAACATGTTCGTGGCCGGCTTCATCGGCACGCCGAACATGAATTTTGTCGAGGTGACGGTCGGCCGCTCAGACAATGGCTGGACGCTGACCGGCGCCGGAACGGTGCTTTCGATTGAGGGCCGGGCTTTCCATCTGCGGCATGGCGACCGCGCCGTGCTGGGCATCCGGCCGCCGGACCTGAAGACGGCCAATGCCGGCGCCCCTGGCACATTGCAAGGCACGGCCGACCTGATCGAATTCCACGGCAATGATGCGCTGGTGACATTCGGCTCCGGCGGCAAGGAGATCAGCGCGCTGGTTCCGGCACGCGAGTGCCCGGCGCTGAATGCCCCTGTCCGCTACACATTCGAGGAAGAGGCCATCCATCTGTTCGACGCAACGTCAGGCGCGTCGCTGCGCAAGCAGTAGGCAAAGCCTACCGGATGGCGTCGAGCGCCTGGCGCTGGCGGTGCATCTCCAGGAAGATCCGGTAGTCGCGATCGAAGCGGGCGCCGGCTGCCGGGTTGGCGGCCCGCCTCTTGCCGCCCTGCTGCATGGCAAGACAGGCGGCGTTGAGGTCGGGGAAAAGTCCGGCGGCGGTGGCGGCGACCATGCCGGTGCCGAGCAGCACCGCCTCGTCGGCCAGCGGCTCGACCACCGTGCAGCCCGTGGCGTCGGCATAAAGCTCCATCAGCAGCGGGTTCTTGGTGTGGCCGCCGGTGACGTGCAGCGTGTCGATCAGATAGCCGTTCTCGTTCAGCGCCTCGAGCACATGGCGCACGCCCAGCGCGATGCCGACGGCGGTGCGCCAATAGAGCTTGCACAGGCTGTCGAAGGAGGAATCCAGCGTCAGCCCGCTGACGACGCCCACGGCGTGCGGATCGGCGAGCGGCGAGCGGTTGCCGTGAAAATCCGGAAGCACATGCAGGCGCGCGGCGAGGTTCTCGCCTTCCATGGCGCGCAGTTCCGCGACACGCCTGGCGATTTTGGCATGCATGGCGGCGTCCGGCTCGCCGCCGGCGCCATGCCAGCGGATGATGTGGTCGAGCAACGCGCCGGTGGCCGACTGGCCGCCTTCCGACAGCCATAGCTTCGGCAGCGCCGCGCCGTAATAGGGGCCCCAGACACCGGCGAAAGGCTGCGGATCGGGCGACATCGCCATGACGCAGCTCGACGTGCCGGCGATCAGCGCCAGATGCCGGCCGATATCCTGCTCGTCGCCGGCAAAGCCGCCGAGCACGCCAAGCGCGCCGGCATAGGCATCGATGACACCGGCACCGACCCGGCATTTCTCCGTCAAGCCGAGTTCCGCAGCAGCTTGCGCCGTCAGCGGGCCGATGTCGGCGCCGACCGGACTGGCCCGCTCCGGCAGATTGCCGTGCTCGAAGAGATCGTCGAGGCCGACGATCTCGAAGAAATCGCGCTGCCAGGCGGTGTCTTCATGCGCCAGATACGTCCATTTCGCCGTCAGCGTGCATTGCGAGCGGGCCAGCGAGCCGCTCGCCTGCCAGGTCAGGAAATCGGCCAGGTCGAATAGATAGCCGGCTTCATTCCACGTATCAGGCAGGTTGCGCTTCAGCCACATCAGCTTCGGTGTCGCCATCTCCGGCGACATGACGCCGCCAATATAGTTGAGCACCTCATGGCTGCTTGCCGTGCATTCGTCGGCCTCGGCAATGGCGCGGTGGTCGAGCCAGACGATGGTGTCCCAGCGCTTCTCGCCGGTGGTCGAAACGCTGAGCTGATCGCCCTGCCGGTCGCGCACCACCAGGGAACAGGTCGCGTCAAACGAGATGCCGACGATGTCCTGCGCCGCGACGCCGGCTTTTTCGCGGGCGGCCCGCACGGCGGCGCAGACCGCCGACCAGATATCGCGCGAATCATGCTCGGCGTGATCGGGCTTTGGCTGGTTCATGGCGATCGGCCGGTCGGCACGGCCGAGCAAGGTACCACTGGCGTCGAGAATGCCCGCGCGAGCGCTCCCGGTGCCGACATCGACCGCGCAAACAAACTGTTTCGTCAAGATGCTCTAACTCTCGCTCCCAGGCCTGCAATCAGATCGGGCAATTGCAGCATGTCAGCGAATATAAAGTCCGGTTCACTCGACGCAAGCCGCGCTTTCAGTGCGGGGTTGCCGGCATGCGCGCCGCCGGTGAAGGCAAGGACGCGCATGCCGGCCGCGCGCGCCGCCGCGACTCCGGCCGGACTGTCCTCGATGACGAGGCATTTGCGCGGATGTGCCCGCATGCTGGCGGCGGCGTGCAGGAAAAGGTCGGGTGCGGGCTTTCCCTTGGTGACCATGGCGGCGCTGAACAGATGCGGCTCCATCAGCCCGAGCAGGCCGGTGACGTCGAGCGCATAGCGGATGCGCTCGAGCGTGCCCGAAGAGGCGACGCAGAACGGCAGGCCGAGCTTCGGCAGCATCTCCTTGACCCCAGGGATCGGCTTGAGCTCCTCACGGAATTTTCGCATGAGGTCGACGCGCATGGCGGTCAGATGCTGATCGCTGATCTCCAGGTTGAAGTCGCGGGCAAGGATCTCGCGCACGCTTTTCATGCTCTTGCCGAGGAAATGCTCGTAGGCAGCATCCTCACTGACAGTGCCGCCGGCAAGTTCGATCATGCCGAGCAGCGCCGAGACGGAGAGCGCCTCGCTGTCGACCAGAACGCCATCGCAGTCGAAGATGACCAGTTCAGGCGTCATGATGGTTGATGGCTCTCAGAGCTTGCCGGCGATGTAGCGCGTCAGCGTGGCCCGCGCGCCATTGGCCCACAGCACGTTGAGCGCGTGGCCGAAGGCCTCGACAAACGCCGTGGCGCGGCCGACATCGCCATAGATGTCCTCCATGGCGATCCAGGCGGCGGGCGCGTCCTTTGCCGCTTTTGCCGTCGCCTGCAGCCGGTCCCAGCTCGGGTCGTTGGGTTCGATGACGGCGCCGCTGTCTGATGTGCCGAAGCAGTAGCGGCACCAAAGCGCCGATTCCAGCGCCAGTCCGGCGACGCTCTTCCCGGCCTTCAGGCGGTCGGCGATGGTTGGGATGATGAATTTCGGCTGGCGGTTGGAGCCGTCGAGGCAGAGCCGGCGGATGGTGTCGCCGATCTTGGGGTTGGAGAAGCGCTTCTCGATGAGCTGGTAATAGTCCTCCAGCACCGTGTCCGGCACCGGCGGCACGGTCGGGATGATCTCGTCATGCTCGAGCTTGTCGAGAAAGCCGCGCACCAGCGGCTCCTGCATCGCCTCATGGACGAAATGGATGTCCATCAGCCCGGCCGGATAGGCGATCGTGGCATGGCCGCCATTGAGGATGCGGATCTTCATCAATTCGTAGGGCGCGACATCCCTGACGAACTGCACGCCGACCTTTTCCAGCGGCGGCCGGCCGTCGGTGAAGCGGTCTTCCAGCACCCATTGCCGGAACGGTTCGCAGAACACCGGCCAGGCGTCCTCGACGCCGAAATCCTTGGCCAGGATGCCGCGCTCGCGGTCCGTGGTGGCAGGCGTGATGCGGTCCACCATGCCGTTTGGAAAAGCGACGTTGCCGCTCACCCAGTTGGCGAGATCCTCGTCGATCAACCGCGCCAGGCCGATGACGCCGTCCGAGGTGACATGGCCATTGTGGGGGATGTTGTCGCAGGACATCACGGTGAACGGTACGATGCCCTCGTCGCGCCGGCGCAGCAGTCCTGCCAGGATGATGCCGAACACGGTTTTCGGCGTTGCGCCCGGTTGGGCGTCGGCGACGATGTCGGGATGGGCCGGGTTGAACTTGCCAGACGCCGGGTCGATGAAATAGCCGCCTTCGGTGATGGTCAGCGAAACGATCTTGATCGCCGGATCGGCCAGCCGTTCGATGATGCCGGCCGCGTCGCCGGGCATCAGGAAGTCGATCATCGCGCCGGTGACGCGTGCGCTCATATGGCCTTCATCCTGCTCGACAACCGTGGTCAGCCAGTCCTGCTCCTCGAGCTTGCCGCGGCCGATCTTCTCACCCTCGAAGACGCCGGCGCCGACCAGCGCCCAGTCATGGCCGACACCTGAATTGAACAGATCGTCGAGATAGACCGCCTGGTGCGAGCGATGGAAATTGCCGACGCCGAAATGCACGATGCCGGCCTTGAGCTTCGAGCGGTCGTATTTCGGACCGGCGACATTGCCGGGCAGGCTGGAGAGGTTTGAAGACGAGAGTTTCACGGTCATCTGTTTACCCTTTGGCCGGCTTCGGCCTCGTTGCTCCGCCTCTCCCCGTCCTCTCGGGAGAGGGTGAGGCCAATGCGGCCTCGGATATTGACCTCTGCTTCTCGCGGAGGGACGAGAAGCAGAGGCCGCCCCCCTCAACTCATCCACTGGCCGCCATCGACATTGTAGGTCTGGGCGACGATGTATTCGGCCTCATCACTGGCCAGGAAGACGGCCATGCCGGCGAGGTCCTCCGGCTTGCCCATGCGGCCATAAGGCACCCCTTCGCCGACAAGCCGCTTCTTCTCGCCCTTCGGCCGGTTCTCGTATTTGGCGAACAGGGCATCGACCTGGTCCCACATGTCGCTGTCCACGACCCCGGGCGCGATGCCGTTGACGTTGATGCGGTGCTTGATCAGGTCGAGCCCGGCCGACTGCGTCAGCGAAATGACGGCGGCCTTGGTGGCGCAGTAGACGCCGACCAGTGGCTCGCCGCGCCGTCCGGCCTGGCTTGCCATGTTGATGATCCTGCCGCCCTTGCCCCGCGCGATCATCGAGCGGGCAGCCGCCTGCAGCATGAACAGCGTGCCGGCGACATTGACGGAGAACAGTTTCTCGTAGCTCGCCCGCGAGATCTCTACGATCGGCGCCAGGTCGAACAGAGCGGCGTTGTTGATCAATATGTCGAGGCCGCCAGCCTTCGTCTCCACCGCCTTCACCGCGGCGTCGATAGAGGCCTGATCCGTGACATCGAGTTTGACCGCATAGGCCTTGTCGCCGATCTCGGCCGCCGTCTTTTGCGCGGCCTCGAGATTGATGTCGGCAATGGCAACGATAGCGCCTTCGCGCGCATAGGCTACGGCGAAGGCCTTGCCGATGCCACGCGCCGATCCGGTGATCAGCGCCGATTTGCCTTTCAGCCTCACGTCGCCATCGCCTTGCCGTCGGGGCCGAAGCGGTGCAGCTTGGCCTTGTCGGGCGTGAGATAGATGGTATCGCCGTGATGCACGGCCAGTTCGCCGTCGGCACGCACCGTCAGCGGACCGACGCCATCGGCCTGGACATGCAGGAAAGTGTCGGAGCCCAGATGCTCGGCAACGCCGACAGTGGCCTTCCATTCGCCCGCCGTGGTCGAAATCTGCATATGCTCGGGGCGGATGCCGATGGTCTTGGCGCTATATTTGGCCGCCGGCGCGCCTTCGACCAGGTTCATCTTCGGCGAGCCGATGAAGCCGGCGACGAACAGGTTGCGCGGCGTCTTGTAGAGCTCCATCGGCGAGCCGACCTGCTCGATATTGCCCGCATTCAGCACGACGATCTTGTCGGCCATGGTCATGGCTTCCACCTGATCGTGGGTGACGTAGATCATCGTCGTCTTCAACTGATGGTGCAGTTCGCTGATCTCCAGCCGCATCGTGCCGCGCAGGGCGGCATCGAGGTTGGACAGCGGCTCGTCGAACAGGAAGGCCGAGGGCTGGCGCACGATGGCGCGACCAATGGCGACGCGCTGACGCTGGCCGCCGGAGAGCTGGCCGGGCCGGCGTTCGAGATAGTTGGTGAGGTTCAAGACGCGCGCCGCGTCCTTCACCTTCCTGTCGATGGTCGCCTGGTCCTCGCCCGCCATCTTCAGCGGGAAGGCGATGTTCTTGGCCACCGTCATATGCGGGTAGAGCGCGTAGGACTGGAACACCATGGCAAGCTTGCGCTTGGCCGGCGCCTCGCCGGTAACGTCGCGGCCGTCGATGTTGATGGTGCCGCCGCTGGTGTCCTCCAGCCCGGCGATCAGCCGCAGCAGCGTGGACTTGCCGCAACCGGACGGGCCGACGAAGACGACGAACTCGCCATTCTCGATCACCAGGTCGATGCCCGGAATGATGACCGTCGACCCGAACGATTTGGAGACGTTCTTGAGCGTGATGTTTCCCATGGTTTCCTCCCCGAGGGGTTATTGTCCGACGTTCTTGAGCGTCACGTTAGGTCACGGCTTGCTTACTTCACGGCGCCAAAGGTCAGGCCGCGCACCAGCTGCTTCTGGCTGAACCAGCCCATGATCAGGATCGGCGCGATCGCTAGCGTCGAGGCCGCCGAAAGCTTGGCCCAGAACAGGCCTTGCGGGCTGGAGAAGGAGCTGATGAAGGCAGTCAGCGGCGCCGCTTCCGTGGTGGTCAGGCGGATCGTCCAGAACGCCTCGTTCCAGGCCAGGATGATGTTCAACAGCATGGTCGAGGCGATGCCGGGCACCGCCATCGGCGTCAGCACATAGATGATCTCGTTCCACAGCGAGGCGCCGTCCATGCGGGCTGCTTCCAGGATCTCGCCGGGGATCTCGCGGAAATAGGTGTAGAGCATCCACACCACGATCGGCAGGTTGATCAACATCAGCATGACCATCAGGCCGATGCGGCTGTCGAGCAGGCCGGTGTCGCGGAAGATCAGGTAGATCGGGAACAGCACCGCGACCGCGGGCATCATCTTGGTGGACAGCATCCACATCAGGATGTCCTTGGTCCGCTTGGTCGGCGAGAACGCCATCGACCATGCCGCCGGTATGGCGACCAGCAGGGCCAGGACGGTCGAGCCGACCGAGAGCAACACCGAATTGAAGAAGAACTTGAAATAGCCGCTCTGCGCCTGAACCTCGGTATAGCTCTCGAACGTTCCCGAAGGGATCAGGGCGAAGCCCTGGATCGCCTCCTGTTCCGACTTGAAGGAGGTAATGATCGTGTAGAGGATCGGGAAGAAGATCAGCAGGGCGACGATCCAGGCGGCTACCGTCGCGATCGTCTTGTGCTGGGTGGTGACTGCACGGGCCATCTTGTCCTCCCTTATTTGTCGAGGTTCTTGCCGACCGCGCGCATGGCGAAGAAGGCGACGATGTTGGCGAGAATGACGGCGATCACACCGCCCGCGGATGCCTGGCCGATTTTGAACTCCAGCAGCGCCTTCTGGTAGACGAGGAAGGGCAGGTTGGTGGAGGCGTAGCCGGGGCCGCCATTGGTGGTGACGAGGATCTCGGCATAGACCGAGAGCAGGAAGATCGTCTGGATCAGGATGACGACGGTGATGGCGCGCGACATGTGCGGCAGCGTCAGATAGATGAAGCGGCTGATGAAGCCGGCGCCGTCCATTTCGGCGGCTTCCTTCTGCTCGCCGTCTAGCGACTGCAGCGCGGTCAACAGGATCAGCGTCGCGAAAGGCAGCCACTGCCAGGCGACGATGATGATGATCGCCGTCATCGGGTGCTGCCCGAACCAGTCGATCGGTTGCGCCCCGAAGAAGCGCGCTATGTCGGCGAACACCCCATATTGCGGGTGCATGATCATGTTCTTCCAGACCAGCGCGGCCACCGGCGGCATGACGAAGAACGGTGAGATGACGAGGATGCGCACGATGCCTTGTCCCCACATCGGCTGGTCGATCAACAGCGCCAGCAGGATGCCGCCGATCACCGTGATCAAGAGCACGCTGATCACCAGGATCAAGGTGTTGAGGATCGACTGCAGGAAGGCCGGGTTGGAATAGAACAGCGCGTAGTTGGAGAAGCCGACGAACCCGTCGCGGATCGGGTTGAGCGGATTGTACTGCTGGAAGGAGAACCAGATGGTGATGACCAGCGGCACGATCATCCAGACGAACAGCAGCACGACGGATGGTGCCATCATGAAACGGGCAAGCGAACGGGTCTGCTGAGTAGCCATGACGGTCACCCTTCAATGGTCAGACTGAATTTTCAGAGGCGTTGAAGGCGGCCGCCCGAGCTGGGAACTCGGGCGGCCGTTGCCGGTCGAGGAGGCAACCGGCATTCGGCGCCGGGAGGAGCCTTACTTGATATACCCGCCTTCGGTCATCGCCGCGGTGGCGGCGTCCTGGGCCTGCTTCAGCGCATCGTCGACGCTCGACTGGCCGGCAAGGGCCGCCGAGAAGAGCTGGCCGACCGTGGTGCCAAGCCCCTGGAATTCAGGGATGGCGACGAACTGGACGCCGACATAGGGCACCGGCTTGACGGTCGGATGCGTCGGGTCGGCGGCGTTGATGGAGTCCAGCGTCATCTTGGCGAACGGAGCCGCCTTCTGGTACTCGGCATTGGCGTAGAGCGAGGAGCGCGTGCCCGGAGGAACGTTGGCCCAGCCTTCCTTCGAAGCGACGAGTTCGGCATAGTGCTTGCTGGTCGCCCACGACACGAACTTCTCGGCGGCGTCAGCCTTCTTGGTGCCGGCAGGAATGGCCAGTGACCACGCCCACAGCCAGTTGCCGCGCTTGCCGAGGCCATTGTCGGGAGCCAGCGCATAGCCGACCTTGTCGGCGACCTGCGATGCCTTGGGATCGGAGACGAAGGACGCCGCGACCGTGGCGTCGATCCACATGCCGCATTTACCCTGCTGGAACAGCGCCAGGTTTTCGTTGAAGCCGTTCGAGGACGCGCCTTCGGGGCCGTCGGCCTTCATCAGGTCGACATAGAACTGCAAGGTCTTCTTCCATTCGGGCTGGTCGAACTGCGGCTTCCAGTTCTCGTCGAACCAGCGGGCGCCGAAGGAGTTCGACATGGCGGTCAGGAAGGCCATGTTCTCGCCCCAGCCGGCCTTGCCGCGCAGGCATACGCCGTTCACGCCATTGGCGCGGTCGGTCATCTTGTCGGCGGCCTGCTTGATGAAGTCCCAGGTCGGCGCGTCGGGCATCTTCAGCCCGGCTTTTTCCATCAGGTCCTTGCGGTACATGACGAAGGAGCTTTCGCCGTAGAAAGGCGCTGCATAGAGCTTGCCGTCCACCGAAAGACCGCCGGCAATGGCCGGGATGATGTCCTTGGCGTCATAGTCGTCACCAAGCTTGTCGAGCGGCAACAGCCAGCTCTGCTTGGCCCAGATCGGAACCTCGTAGGTGCCGATGGTCATCACGTCATACTGGCCGCCCTTGGTGGCGATGTCGGTGGTGACGCGCTCGCGCAGCACGTTCTCTTCAAGAGTGACCCAGTTGAGCTGGATGTCGGGGTTGGCCTTGGTGAAGTCCTCGGTCAGCTTCTGCATGCGGACCATATCGCCATTGTTGACCGTGGCGATGGTGATGGATTCGGCATGTGCGGCAAAAGCGAGAGCGCTGGCCGACAACAAGCCCAGGGTGAGCGTGCGCAGTTTCATCAAATTCCTCCCATGAACCAAGATGAGCATTTGCCTTGGCTGTGAGCAATTACTCACTTGCCGTGAATTATGTCAAGCCGGATTCGATGCTGCAGCGCAGCACCGGACCTGCCGATGGATGGACGACGAGAGGCGTGCCCGCGCCCGATATCAGGCAGCGGGACAGGAAAGGCCGGAGGATTGGATCGGGAGAAAAGCGCCGGTCAGCAGGCGATCTCGGCCAGCAGCCAGTCGCGGAAGGCGCGGATCTTCGGCACGTTGCGGCGTGCTTCGGGATAGACCAGCCAGTAGGCGTGGCCGTCATCGCCGACCAGGTCGAAAGGCTGGATCAGGCGGCCGTCGGCGAGTTCCGCCTTGAACAGCGCCCGGGTCAGGATCGCCACGCCATGGCCCGCGATAGCCGCATTGGCCTCGTAGGCCTGCGCGCCCATGCTGCTGCCGGGCCGCTTGGCAAGGTCGTGCGCATCCACGCCGGCCGTCTCGAACCATTGCGTCCACCAGACATCGCCCGGATCGAGGATCGGCAGCCGCAACAGGTCGGCCGGCTCCTTGACGCCGCCGACGCTGGCCGCGAGCTTCGGGCTCAGCATCGGCGTGAAATCGGCGTCGAGCAGCTTGTGCGCTTCCAGCCCGGGCCATTTGCCACTGCCCGAGCGGATGGCGAGATCGACATCCTCGCGGGCGAAATCCGTCAGCCGGCTCGATGTTTCGAGCCGCACGGCAAGCGCCGGATGAGCCATCTGGAACGAGCCCAGATGATGCGCCAGCCAGTTCGAGGCGAAGGTCAGCACCGTGGTGACGCACAGCAGCCCGTCCGCGCCACCGCGCGCGGCGGCATAGGCCTGGCTGAGAATGGCAAACGCCTCGCTGACCGCCGGCGCCAGCCTTTGGCCGGCTTCGGTCAGCTCGATCTGCCGCGGCCGGCGCAGGAACAGCGGCGCACCGACGCGCTCTTCCAGCACCTTGATCTGATAGCTGACGGCGGCCTGTGTCATGGCGAGTTCCACGGCGGCCTTGGTGAAGGAAAGATGCCGTGCCACCGCTTCGAACACCCGGATCGCCTGCAGCGGCGGCAGTTGCGAAACCTGCGGTGAGCTCAAATCCGGCATAAAGGCTCCTTATGGGTCCTTATTGATGTTCGATTGGCAAAGCCGGCCGGCAAGACCGACATTCACTGTCAACCCGTCATTCGGGTGAAGGATAGCGAAGGTTGACGATCATGACCATGGCGCAGCAAAAATGCACTCCGGCTCCCGACCACCGCTGGATTTCGTGGCTTGCGGACGGATTCGGCTGGTTCGCGATCAGAAGAAAGGCGCATCTCGACATCAGGGACCTGTCGCCGCATCTGCAGCGCGACCTCGGTTTCCTCGATGGCAACGACCCTCTCGGCCGGCATAAATAGACTTGTTGGCTTTATCGCTGGGGCAGTCGCCGCAGCCAGACGGCAGCGTTTCCCAGTCAGATGCTGGCCAGCAGGGCGGTCGCCGTCCGCTCGTCGGTGATAAGCCCGTTGACCAGCCGGCGGTTCACGGCCGCCAGGATCCCCGGCAGCTTGCGCTCGCCCATGGCGAGCGCAATGACCAGCGATTTCTCCCGCGACGGCAGCGATGCCGACGATACCCGGTCGTTGGTGATGCCCTCGATCATGCGGCCTTCCCTGTCGAACACCCAGCCGACGATCTCGGCGATGCCGCCAGCCTTCTGCAGGGCCTTCAACTCGCTTTCGGAAATGAAACCGTCCTCGTAGAGCGGCGCTTTGGGACCGAGGTCGCCGATACCGATGAAGGTGACGTCGGCTTCCGCCGCAAGCGCCAGCGTCGGCTGGATCATCGGCTGGTTGAGCAGCATCTCGCGCTCCTGCGGCGAGGAGGCGATGACCGGCAGCGGCATCGGGAAGGAGCGCGCCTTGACCCGGTCGGCCATGGTGAAGATGACGTTGTAGAAGGCGGCCGAGCCGTCCGGCGAGATGTTGCCGGTCAAGGACACCACCTTGTGCTGCGGACATTCCATGGGCGGCAATTGCTCGATCGCCGCCTTCAGCGTGCGCCCTGTGCCGATGCCCATGACGATCGGCGTCGGCGAGCGCAGCCGCCGCTCGATCTCGGCGGCCGCCGCCTCGGCGATGCCGATGGTGGTGGAGGATGAATTAGGGTCGCTCGGCACCACCTCGACCAGGTCGAGCGCGAAGCGCGATTTCAGCCGCGCGGCGAGGTCGAGGCAGTTGGCGATCGGATGATCGACGCGGACCTTGATCAGGCCTTCCGACACCGCCAGCGACACCAGCCGCTGCGCCGTCTGCCGCGAAATGCCGAGCGTGGCGGCGATCTGGTCCTGTGTGTTGCCGGCGACATAATAGAGCCAGCCGGCGCGCGCCGCGTCGTCCAGCCTGTTGCTGCCGCCATCCTGCCGGGTATTCACGTCCTGCCTCCCAAACCGCTGCTCACAGGAGCGGTCCGTCCCAGTTTCGCAGGGAACGGCTTCCTGCGCAATTGTCAATCTCAAGGGCAATTGTTTGGCCGCGCATGGCAGGGATTTTCCCGCTGACACTAGCGCGACGTGGAAAGCCGGGCGGCTTCGGTTCCGGCGGCGCTCACCTTCTGTGATCGCGACGGTTTATCTCCCGGCTCAAACCCTTTAAGGGGATCGCAAAAGGAGCGCTGCATGACACCGAAGGCGGTTTTCTGGGACATGGACGGCACGCTGGTCGACAGCGAGCCGCTGCACGAGGCAGCCCTTGTGGCGGCAATGCGCAATGCAGGCCTCAAGCCGCCCGCCGACCTTCATGAGCGGGTGCTCGGCGTCGCCGCCTGGCCGGTCTACGAAATGATGCGCGACGAGTTCGGCCTCGATCTTCCCTTCGACGACTGGATCATGCGCAAATACGAGCACTACCTGCCGCTGGTGGAAGGGCTGAAACCGCGTCCTGGCGCCATAGAAGTCTTCAATGAATTGCGCGCGCTTGGCGTGCAGCAGGCGGTGGTCTCGAATTCGGACCGGATGATCGTCGACGCCAATCTGCGCATGGTCGGCCTCTTTTATCCAGGCATGAAAACGATCAGCCGCAACGATGTGCGCGATGGCAAGCCGCACGCCGAACCTTTCCTGCGCGCCGCCTACCTGGCCGAAGTCGATCCCGTGCACGCGGTCGCGGTCGACGACAGCTGGCCAGGCGCCATGGCGGGACTGGCGGCGGGCATGAAGACGATCTTCTGGCCGGAAAAGCCGATGGAAGGACCGCCCGGCGCCATCGTCATCAACAGCGCCGAGGAATTGCGTAGGAAAGTCGGACTGTGAGGCTTTTAGACTAGTTCCGGTAGACCGGCTCTTGCTCGTCGAGGATCGCCTTCAACTCGGCGAGATGGCGCTCGGCCTGGCCGGGATAGTCGTCCATTTCGCTCGCCGTCTTCTCGGCGATCGCATCGGACAGCGTGCGCAGCGGCCGGCCGGTCCACAGCGCCTTGATGTAGGTCTCGGCGGCGCGCTCGAAATAGAACATGCGGTTGAAGGCATCCGCCACCGTGTCGCCGATTACCAGCACGCCGTGATTGCCCATCACCATGACCTTGACCTTGGGATCGGTGAGAAGCTGCGAGCAGCGCTCGCCCTCTTCCTCGAAGGCCAGCCCGCCATAGTGCGCGTCGACGACATGGCGGTTGAAGAACATCGCCGAATTCTGGTCGATCGGCGGCAATGTCGAGTCGGCCAGCGAGGCCAGCACCGTGGCATGGATCGAATGGACATGCATGACGCAGCGCGCGTGCGGCACATTGCGGTGGATGGCGCCGTGCAGGCCCCAGGCCGTCGGGTCCGGCGCACTGGGGCCGGAGAGCGTGTTGGGATCGTTGGCGTCGATCATCAACAGGTCGCTCGCCTTGATGCGCGAGAAATGCACCTGGTTGGGGTTCATCAGGAACTGCGTGCCGTCCTCATTGACCGCCAGCGAGAAATGGTTGGCCACCGCCTCGTGCATGTTGAGCCGCGCCGTCCAGCGAAAGGCACAGGCGAGATCGACGCGCTCCTCGTAGAAGGGCAGGTTGGTCAGCGTTTCCTTTTGCAGGCGGGCGATGCTCATCGAAAATCCTCCGGTTTTGGCGAGAATGCCGCGACCGACGGCTGCCGGCAACGGGTTTTGGTTGGTGCAGAGGGAACGGATGCCTGTCAGGCCGCCGTGCTGGTGGCGGCGCCAACCCTCAGCCCGCCATGCTCGACGATGAAATCGATGACCTCCCGCAGCCCCTTGCCGCGCGATAGATCGGTGAAGCCGAACGGCCGCTTGCCGCGCATGCGGGCGGCGTCGCTCTCCATGACGTCGAGGTTGACGTTCACATAGGGCGCCAGATCGCTCTTGTTGATGATCAGGAAATCGGAGCGGGTGATCGCCGGTCCGCCCTTGCGCGGGATTTCCTCGCCCTGGCAGACCGAGATGACATAGAGCGTCAAATCCGCGAGATCCGGCGAGAAGGTTGCGGCAAGATTGTCGCCGCCGGATTCGATGAAGATGATGTCGAGATCGGGGATTTTCCGGTTGAGTTCGGCAATCGCCTGCAGATTGATCGATGCGTCCTCGCGAATGGCGGTGTGCGGGCAGCCGCCGGTCTCGACGCCGACGATGCGGTCTTCCGGCAGCGCCTGCAGCCGGGCCAGCATCATGGCGTCTTCCCTTGTGTAGATGTCGTTGGTGACGACGGCGATGGAGAACTCGTCGCGCAGCGCCTTGCACAGCTTTTCCGTGAGCGTCGTCTTGCCGGAGCCGACCGGACCGCCAATACCGATGCGAAGAGGACCGTTGGCTTGGGTCATGTCGGGAACTCCATGATGGCAAGGATTGCGAAGCCGAGCCCGATCAACAGGCACAGCGGCGAATAGTAACGCACATCGAGCCGCGCGAAAGGCTGTTCGGGCGCCAGCCGCCGCCACCACGGCGTGAAGCCGGCAATGCCGCGTCCCAGGAACACCAGCCCGATGAGCAGCGAGGTGGCGGCAAGGCCTTCCCTGGGGAAGGGCGAGGCAAAGAAGCCGATGAGCGCCAGCGGCCAGAGCGTTGCCAGGCCAAGACAGGCCGCAACGGCGAAACTGGCGAAGGGCGTCGGCATTTCATCGACGCCGCGAAAGCCGACGACCGCGCGGGCGCAGGACGCCGCATCCCTGCCCGGCCAGATGCCGCCAATGCCCCAATAGACATGCAGCGCCGTGATCAAGAGCAGGACGAAGGAGAGGACAAAGGCGAGGGCGATCATGAACGGAACAGCCGCGAATACTGGGTTTCGTGCCGCATCGCCATGATATCGGAGACGAAGGCGCAGCCGCCGAGATCATCCAATGTCGAACGGGACGCGCGGTCGGCGGTCGAGAGTGCCAACGGCTCGAAGCCGGCCAGGAGCGTGGTGGCCTCGCTCTGGCCGACGACACCGAGCCTGATCGCCGCCTGGACGAGGTTGGAGAAGAAGGCTTGCAGGAAGGCGGACAGCGCATCCTGCAGCGCGATGCCATTGCCGCCGGCAATGGCGCCGACCGTGACGCAATAAGCGCATTCGGCAGGCAGGCGCTCCAGCACCGGATTGGGCCAAGCGGTGGCCGCTTTGAGAAAGGCCGCGCCTTGCAGCACGGTCTCGGCATGGCGTTCCCGCGAGCCGGCGAGCGCCTCGGCCAATGCGGCCACTTCATCGAGATCGCCGGCGTTGCGGGCGCGGCGCCAGCTCTCGGAAAACAGCACGGCATCGTTCCAGCCCGAGCCCATCTCGATCAGCGTCTCCAGCCAGCTGGCCAGGCTCCCGGCATCGGCCACCAGCCCGTCATGCACCGCGCGCTCCAGGCCGTGGCTATAGGCAAAGCCGCCGACCGGAAAGGCCGGCGACAGCCATGCCATCAGCCGCAGCAGGGCGATGTTCGAAGGCTGGTCAGTCATGATCGTGGTGGTGGCCGGTATGGCTGTGCGAATGGGAATGCGATTCGCTATGCGAGTGGGAGTGTGCCTCACCGTGGCTATGTGCATGCGCCTCGGCATGGCTGTGATCGTGGCCATGGTCATGACCATGGCCACCACCATGGCCGGAATAGGCGCCGCGCACCGGCCTGAACGGCTCGGAGACCTCGCGCACCGTGGCGCCAAGCCCTTCCAGCATCGCCTTGATGACGTGGTCGCGCAGGATGACGATGCGCTCCGCCTCGATGCCCGCGGCGAGATGACGGTTGCCGATATGCCAGGCAAGCTCGGTCAGATGCACGCCGTCGCGGGCGCGGATGTCGTAGACCTCTTCCGGTGCCGCGATGATCTCGACATGGCGGCCGTCCTCCAGCACCAGCCGGTCGCCATCGTTCAGGGCAACGGGTTCGGGCAGGTCGACCAGCACCTTGCTGCCATCGGACAGTTCGATGGCCCGGCGACGCAGATGCCGTTCGTCATGCGCAAGCACAGCCTTGGCGAAAGGGGACGCCGCGCCTGCCTCGCCGGCGGCCAGCACCGAGACGGCACGCGGGAATTTGGTGAAGTCGGTGTTGAGGTTGAGTTTCATTTCAAGGAGCCTCCGTTGGCCTGCGCCCGCGCGCGGGCAGGGCGCGAAAGCACCCTGTCGAAATAGGCGTTGACGCGGTCGGACTCGATCGGGAATTTTCCGGCGCGGGCCCAGCCGCCCATGTCGCCGAGCAGCACGTCGACAGCGGAAAACCGGTCGCCAAGCGCAAACGGCTTGTCGCCGAGCCGGCGGTCCAGCGCCTTGGCTTCCGAGGCGAAATCGTAGGCCGCCGCCGGGCCGACATCGACGCGAACCTCCTTCGGCAGCAGAAAGCGGTGGCGCAATTTGTTCCACAGCGGCGCCTCGAATTCGCTCTGGGCAAAATGCATCCAGGAATCCATCTCGGCACGGCCGGCGAAGCCCGGATTGGCACCCATCCCCTTGTCCGCGTGCTTGTCGGCCAGGTAGACGCAGATCGCCGCCGAATCCGTGACCGTCAGTTCGCCGTCGATGAGGACCGGCACCTTGCCGGACGGGTTGAGCGCATAGGCTTCCGGCGAGCGCAGCTTCACCTCGACGAATTCATAGGGCTGCCCGAGTTCCTCGAGCATCCAGAGAACGCGGCTGACGCGGGATCCCCGTGATCCGACGGCCTTGTACATGGTTGAACCCTACCTTTTCCTGGACTCTAGACCATCCGCTATAGTCATACGATCGTGTCGAAGAGCCGCAGGATGAACGATATCTGGTAGATCAGCGCCGCCGCGACGAAGGCGATGTGGAAGCGGCGGTCGCGCACCAGGATCGCGGCGATGCACAGTGCCACGAAGACCGGCGTGCGGAACAGATATTCGTTGCCGAAACGGGCGAAATGCTCGGGTCCTTTCAGCAGCGTATCGATGACATCGAGCAGATAGGTCGCCGCCAGCAGGCCGAAGAACCAGCCCCGGCGCGAATAGAAGAAATCCTCGTAGCTGGTGTAGTCCAGCATCGAATCCGGAAACAGCAGCGCGCACAGCAGGAACAGCGTGATCGCGTAGAAAATGATGAACAGGTATTTGCCGAAGGTCCAGGTTTCGATGGCGTAGAGCCCGAATTCCCACCACCAGAAATGCACCAGCATCAGGAGCACCGAGGCGACCCAGGCCAGATGCACGGGATAGAGCCGGTACTGGTCGGGGTGCTGGACGATGCGCGCCACCCCCGACAGCAGGCGGGCGACACCAAGCCCGATCACCATGCCCATGACGATGCGGATATGCGGAAAGATGTCGTGGGGAGAGGCGATTTCGGTGGCCATGCCTGATCACGATGGGTTTCTGCTCGGCCGCATATTGCGGCCTATGCATACCAGCCGCAACGGAATTTGGCCGACCGACTCAAAACAAGAAATACCGCTGCGCCATCGGCAGCACCGTCGCCGGCTCGCAGGTCAGCAATTCGCCGTCGGCGCGGACTTCGTAGGTTTCCGGGTCGACTTCGACATGCGGCGTGGCGTCGTTGAGCACCATGGAGTGCTTGCCGATGCCGCCGCGGGTGTTTTCCACGGCGACGAACTGTTTTTCGACGCCAAGCCGGCCATGCAGCCCCGACTCGAGTGCCGCCTTGGAAACGAAGGTCACCGACGAGTTGGTCCTGGCCTTGCCATAGGCGCCGAACATCGGCCGGTAGTGCATCGGCTGCGGTGTCGGGATCGAGGCGTTGGGGTCGCCCATCGGGGCGGCGGCGATCATGCCGCCGATCAGCACCATGTCCGGCTTCACACCGAAGAAGGCCGGGTTCCACAACACCAGATCGGCGCGTTTGCCGACGGCGATCGACCCGATGTCTTTCGACAGCCCATGCGCGATGGCCGGGTTGATGGTGTATTTGGCGATATAGCGGCGAACGCGGAAATTGTCGTTGTCGCCGGTTTCCTGCGGCAGCGAGCCGCGCTGGCGCTTCATCTTGTCGGCGGTCTGCCATGTCCGGATCGCCACTTCGCCGACGCGGCCCATGGCCTGGCTGTCCGACGAGATGATCGAGAAGGCGCCGATATCGTGCAGGATATCCTCGGCCGCGATCGTCTCCTTGCGGATGCGGCTCTCGGCGAAGGCGATGTCCTCGGGGATCGATGGCGACAAGTGATGGCAGACCATCAGCATGTCGAGATGCTCGGCCAGCGTGTTGACGGTGTAGGGCCGCGTCGGATTCGTCGAGGACGGGATGACGTTGGGCAGGCCGCAGACCTTGATGATGTCGGGCGCATGACCGCCGCCGGCGCCCTCGGTATGAAAGGCATGGATAGTGCGGCCCTTGATCGCCGCCACCGTGTTTTCGACGAAGCCGGATTCGTTCAGCGTGTCGGTGTGGATCATCACCTGAACGTCGTAATCGTCGGCCACCGACAGGCAGCAGTCGATGGCCGCCGGCGTCGTTCCCCAGTCCTCATGCAGCTTCAGCGAGCAGGCGCCGCCCAGCACCATTTCTTCCAGCGCCGCCGGCAGCGAGGCATTGCCCTTGCCCGACAGGCCGATATTCATCGGAAAGGCATCGAAGGACTGGATCATGCGCGCCATGTGCCATGGCCCCGGCGTGCAGGTGGTCGCCAGCGTGCCATGCGCCGGACCGGTGCCGCCGCCGAGCATGGTGGTGATGCCTGACATCAGCGCTTCCTCGATCTGCTGCGGGCAGATGAAGTGGATATGCGCGTCGAAGCCGCCGGCGGTCAGGATTTTGCCCTCGCCGGCGATGATTTCCGTGCCGGGACCGATAATGATGGTGACGCCATCTTGCGTATCCGGGTTTCCGGCCTTGCCGATCGCTGCGATGCGGCCGTCCCTGAGGCCGATATCGGCCTTGAAGATGCCGGCGCTGGCATCGATCACCAAGGCATTGGTGATGACGGTGTCGACCGCGCCCTGGGCGCGGGACACCTGGCTCTGGCCCATGCCGTCGCGGATCACCTTGCCGCCGCCGAATTTCACCTCTTCGCCGTGAATGGTGAGGTCCTTTTCGACCTCGATGAAGAGCTCGGTGTCGGCCAGCCTGACCTTGTCGCCGACAGTCGGCCCATACATCTGGGCGTAGGCGGCACGCGAGATTCTGGCCATCAGCGATTGCTCCCGAAATGCGGTGTGGTTGTGGCTGGTTTGCACATTGCCGCCATCCAATGGTCACGCAATGACCCGCTGGGCGACACCTTCTGATCCCATTTGGCGGTTGAGGTTGGCAGGTCACCCCAAAACGACCGTTTGCCAAATCGATGGAAGGAAAATCCATGCGCAAAACGATAATTCTTGCAGCCGCCGCCAGCCTGATGCTGGCCGGCGCCGCCAGTGCCCAGCAGCAGCCCGCTCCGGCCACGCCTGCCCCCAAGGCGACGACTCCCGCCCCCGGCGGTCAGCAGGCCGCGCCGGCGATCCAGAGCGTCAATATCGTCGACATCACCGAGCTGCCGAAGGACACCCAGACGCAGGTCAATCAGGTGATCGCCCAGCGCGGTGACGCCGGCCTGCAGAAACTGCGCAGCTCGATCGACGCCACCCCCAAGGTCAAGTCCGCCCTCCAGGCCAAGGGAATGACCTCGGCGCAGGTGGTCGCGGCCAGCATGGAGCCAAACGGCGCGCTGACCTTGATCACCAAGAAGGCCAGCTGACGGCCCGGCGCGGCGGGCCGGTAGCCGGTCCGCCGGCCGTATCACGAGGGGAACCATGGCAGGGCTGGAGTCGTTTCGCTTCCTGATTGTTGAAACAGATTGCGAAAGCGAACGATGACCATCACCACCTTGCCCGACGCCCGATGGCTGCATGCCATTGCTGCGGCCGCGTTTCTGGCAGCGAGCCTTCCGCAGGCCGCGCTGAATGCGCAGGGCCTTGAAAGTCCGGAGACCGTCGACCGGATTATCGGCTCGCAAGTCAGTGAGGAACAGGCCAGGACGACAGCTGAAATCGGAAAAGTCAGTTCGGCGATCGACCGCACGCGCGAAAACATCAGCACGGTGCGCAAGACCTCCAAGCTCGACAAGGTCGATATCGTGTTGCTGACCGACGCTGCGCGCGGCGAAGGCGGCCCTCCGGCGGTCATCGAGAACAAGGTGCGGCAGCACAGGGACGACGTCGCGGAACTGCGCAAGGAGATCGAGGCGAACGCCCTGCTGTTCAATGCCATCGATTCGCGGCGCATCGCCGCGCAGGACGTTCTCGCCGTCGCGTTCGACGATCCGGGAAAGATCGTCATCTATGCGGCTGCCAAGCCGTCGGACTAAGCCGATTGCACCAAGGCCGGTCGCCAGCCTGACGCGCCGCGCATGAGGCGCCACCGGTCTCACAGCTTGCCCATCACCTTCTGCTGGAACCCGTAGACCTCGCGCCTGCCGCCAAGCGGCACCAGCGTGACGTCGCGTTCCTGTCCCGGCTCGAAGCGCATGGCGGTGCCGGCGGCGATGTCGAGGCGCATGCCGCGCGCCCGTTCGCGGTCGAACTTCAGCCCCTCATTGGTCTCGAAGAAATGATAATGGCTGCCGACCTGGATCGGCCGGTCGCCGCTGTTGGCGACTTTCAGGGTGACGGTCGGCAGGCCCTTGTTGAGCTCGATGTCGCCTTGGATGGGGATGACTTCGCCGGGGATCATCTGATGTCACACCACGCCGAAGGTGAGGCCGACGCCGATCGCCGCGCAAGCCGCTCCCGCGACACGGGCCAGGCCACGGAACCTCGTGCCAAGGCCAAGCGCGGCGGCGATGCCGACGGCATGAAGCAGCGCGGTGGCGGCGGCGAAGCCGGCCATGTATTCGAGCCCGCCTGCATTTTCCGGCACTTCGGTACCGTGGGCGTGGCCGTGGAACAGCGCGAACAGGCCGATAATGGCGATGCCGGCCGAGACCGGCAGATCGACCGCCAGCGCCACCAGCAGGCCAAGCGCCACGACGGAGGCCAATATGCCCGGTTCGACGAAGGGCACCGGCACATGCGCCATGCCAAGGGCCGCGCCGGCAATCATCACGCCGACAAAGGCCGCCGGCCAGGCCCAGATCGCCCTGCCGCCCTTGAGGGCAGCCCACAGGCCGACGGCGATCATCACGGTCATATGATCGAGGCCGGACAAGGGATGCATGAATCCGGCCGTGAAGGAGGAGGTCGTGCCGATGCCGACATGGGCATAGGCCGGCATGGCGGCGGCCATGAGCAGGATCGCCGCGAGGCCCAGGCGTTTGGCAGGGATCATTCTACTTGCCTTTCGTTTGCGATGGAGCAGTCACGCGGCCTTGCGCGGGCCGCAACCCTCGGCCTTGAGGACGCGCTTGGTCGAAGCCGGATATTTCTTCAGCATCGCGGCTGGGCGGATCGGCCGGGCCGAAAAATTGCCGGCGCAATTGGGGCAGACGCCGTCCAGCACGTTTTCCGCGCAATCCGCGCAGAAGGTGCATTCGAAGGTGCAGATCAGCGCATCCGTCGCCTCCGGCGGCAGGTCCTTGTCGCAGCATTCGCAGTTTGGGCGCAGCTCGAGCATCTCGGTCTCCTCACCTGATGGGCTCGTGCACGGTCACCAGCTTGGTGCCGTCGGGGAAGGTCGCTTCCACCTGCACGTCATGGATCATCTCGGCGATGCCTTCCATCACCTGCGCGCGGGTGACGACATGGGCGCCGGCCTCCATCAATTCGGCGACCGGGCGGCCGTCGCGGGCGCCTTCGACGACGAAATCGGTGATCAGCGCGATCGCTTCCGGATGGTTCAGCTTGACGCCGCGCTCGAGCCGCTTGCGTGCCACGATCGCCGCCATGGCGATCAGCAGCTTGTCTTTTTCCCTCGGCGTCAGGTTCATGCGGTTTCCAGAATCACAGTGACCATAATTTGGGCAGCCCCGCCCTTCCGTTGAGCAATCCGACGAGCGGAACCAGCCGCTGGCGCAGTTGGTAGCCGTCCCCGGCGTAAAGCCTCGCAAGAAGCTTGCCAGATGCCTTCACGCTCCAGACGCTGGCGCCGCCCCGGTCGCCGATGATCTCCCGGGCCGGATCGAGGAAAGCCTCGGCCCGCGGCGACACCAGCAGCAGCGTCGCCACGGCGATCGCGCCGCCGGTGGCCGCAGGGCGTGCCAGGGCACCAGTGATATCGGGTCCGATGCGGAAATCCTCGGCATGGATGAGGAAACCACCCTGGCGAACGCGCCAGCGGTCACGGAAAATGCCTTGCGCGGCGCGTTCGCCCATGGCCAGGCGGCCGAAGACGGTGGCCTCCAGCACCAGCGCCTCGGCCCCCGCGGCAAGTTCGACATCCAATGTGCGGGCAAAGGCGGCGCGGTCGAAGACGATGGTCTCCTGCGGCAGCCAGGCGATGCGGCCATTCTCGCCGGCCGTCAGCCTGACCCGCACTTCGGCATGATCGGATGCGGCGCGATAGACCTTCTCGCAGGCCTGGGTCGTTATCGACGCCGAGGCATCGGCGCCGACATCCACATCCCAGCCGATGCGGTCGCCGCCGGTCAGTCCGCCGGCGGTGTTGATCAGCACCGCCTCCAGCGGGTCGGCCAGAACGGCCGGCAGCCTTATCTTGGCGGAACCGTCCTGATAGAGGCGCCGCAGCCGCGTGCGCCCGTCCGCGCTGGCGCAGCCCAGCTGGGCCAGGCCCGCGGCGCGCTGGGCCAAAGGGGCCGAAAACTTGGTATATTCGATCGTGTCCACGCCGTCAGGTTAAGCACTGCGGCGGTTTTGTCGATATATAGCTTGTTGCTTGATGACGTTTCCGTTTCTATAGAGGGAGCCACCTCGATACGGTCAGGCGATGCTTGGCGGGGGTAGAAGGCGACGATCGCGGCCTGATATCGAGGACAGAAGGCGCTGTTCAGTTGGCGTCGGGAAACGACAAAGTGGGGAAGAAACCGAATGGCTGACCAGCTGGCAACGGACATCATCGAAAAGATCAAGGCCCATGCCGAGCCGGGCGGTGAAGAAATCACCACCAGCACCGAATTGACGTCGCTCGGCATCCATTCGCTGGAGCTGACCGAGATCATATTCGACCTCGAGGAGCAGTATGGCATCGAGATCGAGATGAACACGGTCGATGCCTGGAGCAATCTGAAGAATGTTGGCGACATGGTCGAGGCCGTTCGCGCGCTGATCGCGAAAAAAGCCTGACCGAATGCTGAAACGCGTCGTCATTACCGGCATTGGCGGGCTGTGCGGGCTAGGCGTCGATGCGCAGTCGATCTGGGCCGAAATGCGGGCCGGCCGTTCGGCCATCGGCCCGATCGACAATCCCTTCCTGCATGATCTGAAGGTCAAGACCGGCTGCGAGATCAAGGCGCTGCCCGAGCACGGCATCGAGCGCAAGCAGCTGGTGTCGATGGACCGCTTCAGCCTGCTGGCGGTGATCGCCGCGAAGGAGGCCATGCGGCAGTCCGGCCTGGCCGCGCATGCCGACAACACCTATCGCATGGGAACCATTGTCGGCGTCGGCGTCTGCGGCTTCGAGACCGTCGAGGAGAACTATCGCGCCATTCTGGTCGAGGGCAAGAATCGCGCCGGCATCTTCACCGTGCCCAGGGTCATGCCAGGCGCCGCTGCCGGCCAGGTCAGCATGCACCTTGGCTTGCGTGGGCCGGTCTTCGGCGTCACATCGGCCTGCTCTTCGGCCAACCACGCCATGGCCTCGGCGGTCGACCAGATCAGGCTCGGCCGCGCCGACGTCATGGTTGCCGGCGGAACAGAAGCGCCATTGGTCTGGGGCGTGCTCAAGGGCTGGGAGGCATTGCGCGTGCTGTCGCCCGACACCTGCCGGCCGTTCTCGGCCGACCGCCAGGGCCTTGTGCTCGGCGAAGGCGCCGGCATGGCGGTTCTGGAAAGTTACGATCACGCCATGGCGCGGGGCGCCACCATCCTCGCCGAAATCGCCGGCGCCGGCCTTTCGGCCGACGCCTCCGACATCGTCGCCCCGACCATCGAGGGACCGGAAGCGGCGATGCGCTTCTGTCTCGCCGATGCCGGGCTCAATCCCGAGGACATCGATTATCTCAACGCGCACGGCACCGGCACCAAGGCCAACGACCAGATCGAGACCAATGCGATCAAGCGCGTCTTCGGCGAGCACGCGCGCGCCCTGTCCATCTCCTCGACCAAGTCGATGCATGCCCATTGCCTGGGCGCGTCGGGCGGGCTGGAAATGATCGCCTGCGTCATGGCGATCCGCGAAGGCGTCGTGCCGCCGACCGCGAACTACCGCGAACCCGATCCCGATTGTGATCTCGACGTGACGCCCAATGTCGCGCGCGAGCGCAAGGTGCGTACCGCGATCAGCAACGGTTTTGCTTTCGGCGGCACCAACGCGGTGCTGGCATTCAAGGCCATCTAATCCCGGGCGGTCACCACCGCCCCGGGCGGTTACTACCTGCCCCCGGGCGGTCACCACCGCCCAGGGCCGGTTTCTACCTGCCGCCGGGCAATCTTGAGCGCGCCCGGCGATCCGCCGCGTTGGACCGGTTTTGCCTTCCGTGCATGGCGAAACTGCCGCCGCCATATTGATCCTGCCCGGCCTTGCACCTAATTCTTGGCGACCCGCCAACACCGCGCGCCCTTGGCGCAAATCCCCCGCTCAGGAGTTTTCGATGGCCGACCTGTCCGCCTTTCCGATCACCACCCGTTGGCCGGCCAAATATCCCGACCAGATCCAGCTCTATTCGGCAACGACGCCCAATGGCGTAAAAATATCGATCGCGCTGGAAGAGCTCGGCCTGCCCTACGAGCCGCATCTGGTCAACATCAGCAAGGACGAAAGCTGGACGCCGGAATTCCTGTCGCTCAATCCCAATGGCAAGATCCCGGCGATCATCGATCCCAACGGCCCGGACGGCAAGCCGATCGGTCTTTTCGAATCCGGCGCCATTCTGCTCTATCTCGCGGACAAGACCGGCCTGCTCGTCCCGGCGGACGCAGCGCGACGCTACGAGACGATCCAGTGGGTCTTCTTCCAGATGGCTTCCGTAGGGCCGATGTTCGGCCAGGTCGGGTTCTTCCACAAATTCGCCGGCCGCGAGATCGCCGACAAGCGCCCGCTGGAACGTTACCGCGACGAATCGCGGCGGCTGCTCGGGGTGCTCGATGGCAGGCTCAAGGGCCGCAAATGGATCATGGGCAATGACTACACCATCGCCGACATCTCGCTGCTGGGCTGGGTGCGCAATTTGATCGGCTTCTATGAAGCGCGCGAACTAGTTGGCTTCGATGATTTCGCCAATGTGGCGGCATGGCTGGAGCGCGGCCTGGCGCGGCCGGCGGTACAGAAGGGCCTGACCATTCCGGCAAAGGGCTGAGGCGGCCAGTCGCCAACAGGCGACCGCCTGCTATTTTGCCTTGGCCTTCGAGCCGCCCCTGCCGATCACGGAGGCGGCCAGCGAGACGGCACCGCGCGCGGTGGCGACCACCGCGCCGGCGGCTACATTAGCCGCCGTCCGGACCGCACCGGCCTTGGCCGGCGCTGATTTGCGCGGGCTGGCGGCCTTGGCGGCCGGTACGACCTTTCGGGGCGCGGCCTTGCCGAAAGCCGCCTTGCCGTCTTTGGAGCGTTCAGCAATCGCAGGGCCAGCACCGGCTTTCGCCTGGGTCGCCTTCGCAGGCCTCGTCTTGGCTGGTTTTTTTGCCTTGGTTGCCATTGGAAAATCCCTTACGCCGGACAAATGGGTTGTCAGGCATAACGGCGCGAAACCCTTAAGGTTCCCGTCCAAAAATACCGAAAATTAAGCGTGTTAACCAATGATCAGGTCGGCGGCCCGGCGCCGGGCCAGCACGCGTTCGATGTTGGGCATGTCGTTGGAGGCGATCCAGGCCCGCGCCTCCTCATCCGAACGGCCATGGCCATGCCAGCGCTCCATCAGGCGGCGCTCGAGCTCGTTGCGTGGCACGTCGACGAAGATCGAGAAATCGAACAGCGGCGCCAGCCGTGACCATGGCTCCTCGTCGAGCAGCAGGTAATTGCCTTCGACCAGGATGAACTTGGTCTCGGTGCCGACGATCGCCGCGGCGGCGCGGGACAGTTCCATGCTGCGATCGAAGACGGGAATGGCAATGTCGGGTTCGCCGGCCCGGATGCGCTTCATCAGGGTCTCGAAGCCGGCAAAGTCGAACGTCTCCGGCGCGCCCTTGCGCGCCCGCAGGCCGCGCGCGTTGAGCACGATGTCGTCGTAGTGGAAGCCGTCCATCGGCACGACTTCCACCGCGCCTTCCGGCAAAAGGTCATGCAGGCCGGCCGACAGCGTGGATTTGCCGGAGCCCGGCGGTCCGGCAATGGCGACGATGAAGCGCTTTGCCTTGCCGGCGCGCTTGAAGATGGTGGCGGCGAGGTGGGCGATTTCGGACATGGGAGCCTCACTTGCCTGGATGATCGGCAAAATATTACGCTGTATTTTGGCGGCAGTCGGCGGAAATTTCAAACCCTGCGCTCGGGCGATCCCGGCTCAGGCTGCAACAGGTTGGCCGATGCGCAGGAAGGTGCTGTCGAACAGCACGTCCGACGGAGAGCCGCCAGTTGAGAGCCGCATCCGGCCGTCGGCCGTGGTGATCTCTCGCGGAGGGATGCCGCCGGACAGGGACAGGGCGCCGATGACATGGCGGAACGAAAAGCCGCGGCCTTCGCCGAGCGCAAAGGCGGTCGCCACGCCTTCGCGTTTCAGCCAGTTGTCGCCGATCGAAGCGGCATGGCCTACCGCCGAGCGGCCGTCCTCGATGCCGAGCACGCCGACATGCCGCCCGCTCCACGGCGCATAGTCGCGCCCGCCATTGCTGAGCCAAAGCATGGTGATCGGCAGCTCGGCCGGGTTCTTCAGCACCAGCACCAGATCATCCTCGGCCTGGCGCGCCAGCGCCGTCCAGCCCGGCCCGCCATGATCGGCCTCGACCAGGGTGACGAAATCCTCGCGTCGGTCCTCCATGCGGTATTGCGTCAGGTCCAGCGTGCCGCCGCCGGCGCCGGGAAACCGGCCGAGGTCGGCCGATCGGGCCGGATAGGCCAGCATGAAACGGCCGCGCGTGGGATCCGGCTCCAGCGGGTCGTCCAGCGTCGCGGCAAAGCGCTTCGGCGAAAAAGCCAGCCGGCCGCCGCCCTTCATCACCGTCATCGGGTGGTGGGCGACGGAAATCGCGCCCGAGCCGCCGGAAAACACATGTTCCTGGTAAAGGAAAGGATGGCCGTCACGCAGTGTCAGGATTTTGTCGACGCTGGCGCCCATGACCTTGTGCCGCAGGCGGAAGACAGCGCGCCAGCCGCCGTCCGTCGCATTGCTCTCGGTGACATCCCAGGCGCTGTTGGCCGTCCAGCCATGCAGCGGCGCCTCCTCGACATCGCTGCGCGAAAACGGCGCGCAGAGGAAATCGCCGGACAGCCGGACCGTGCCTTGCGGCAGGTCCGTCGGCAGCGCCTCGCCCGAATCGACCCAGGGCGCGCGGTGCAGCGGCTTCAACTGCCGTCCGCCGCTCTCGACGGTCATGTCGGCGATATGGCCGACGGTGAGGTCAAGCGAAACCGAAATGCCTTTGGCCTTGATCGTGCAGGTATCCATAGCGCTCTCACCGAATCTGAAGGCGCAAACAGAACCCGTTCGGCGCGGCTTGCGCAAGCACCGCGGCCGGCATTTCGCATCAGCTACTGCCGCTTGTATTCCCGCACCGGCGATTTCGTCCCGTCGGTGTAGGTCACCTGCACCGACATCGACTTCACGCTGTCGGCGACCTTGAAATAGCCCTTGGCGTCGTAGGGGATGGCGTAGGGGTCCTTCTTGTCGCAAGGCGGTATCTCGAGCGACTTGTCGAGCGCGGCACCGTTCAGGCTGTAACGCACCTCCTTGATGGCGCAGCGGTAGGACAGCATCTGGGTGAAATAGACCAGGCCGTGATTGCCGCCGGAGTCGAAGGCGATCCACGACGTCCAGAACTGGTCGAGGATCTGCTTGTCGCCTTGCTGCAGCGCGGCGTCCGGATCGAAGCTTATGTCGAACGGACCGGTCTCGCGGCCCCTGATGTCGAGATATTTTATGCCGATCGTGGTCGCCGCCGTGCTGTCGGGCAATTCGAAGCTTGGATTGGCCATCGGCTTGCCGGTGGTCTGGTCCTTCATCGCCAGGAAGCCGGTGTCGGTGAACGGACCGCTGGTGCCCAGACGCCAGGAAATCGCGGTTGCTGGCTCGGGCAGCGAAATGGTCATCGACCAGCCCTGGTTGGAGCGCATCGGCGTCAGCGACGGCGCGAAGCGCGCCGGGTCGAGCACGTCGCCAAGGGCGGCGAGCCGGCTGCGGCTGCGGTCCAGCCAGTCGGCGAGTTGCGTCTGGTCGACGAAATATTTGAGCAGCCCGCCATCCTTTTCATACGACACGAATTTGGTCAGCGCCTGGGCCTCGTTGCGCTTGTCGGCCAGCGTCTGGCTGCCGAGGCGGTCTTCCGAAAACTCCTGCGCCTTGAGGAAATAGGCCGGCGCATAGTCGGGATTGGCCGCGATGAAGGCGTTGAGCTTGTCGAGCCGCTGCGCGTCCTCGAACTGCAGGATATGCACCAGCTTGATCGACAGCGCCTTGCCCTTGTCGGCCAGCTGCCCGAACACTTCGCGCGCGCCGGCCTTGCCGTCCTGGACCCGAAGCAGCGTGGCAAAGCGCGTATAGGGATCGATGGCGTCGACATCGAAACCGGCAAAGGCGAGGTAGGAGCGCCGTGCGTTGAGCATGTCGCCCGACAATTCGTAGACGCGGGCATTGTGGTAGAACTCGTCCGGCCGCTTCGGCTCGGCGATCGCCCCGCCCTGTGCCGCGAGCTGGGCAAACCCCTTGGCGATGGTGTCGATCGAGGCGGCGATCTGCTCGGTCGTGGCCTGCAGCTTTTCCGCCTGGGCCTGCTGCTGTTGCTGGCCGGCGGCGAGCGTGTCGGTGGTCTGCTTGACCGCCTCGACGGTCTTCTGCGTCTCAGCGCCCTGCTGCGTCTGCTGCTGCTGGGTTGACGCGATCTGGTCGGTCTTCTGCACCACCGTGTCGGTCGATTTCTTGACCTCTTCGACGGTCTTTTGCGTCTGCGTCACCGTCTGCTCGATCTTCGCCACCTTTTCGGAGACGATGCCCATCGACTTCTGCAGCTGCGCGATCGCCGGCACCAGGCCGGCGATGACGCCGTTCTGCGAGTTGGTCTCCTGCTGCACGGCATAGACGCCGCCGGCGACGGCGGCCGCGCTGGTGGCGAACAACAGCGCCGGCAGCGCCTTGGCCGCGAGCACCAGCCGCAGCACGATGGCAATGGCGATGATGGCCGCGGCGATTGCCGCGACCAGGGCGATATAGGCGGCGAACGGCGCCAGCGGATTGAGCACGTCGCCAACGGCACCGCTGATGAAAGCGACGCTGCCGGCCCATTTGCCGGTGCGGCTGAGCGATGCCTTGATAAGCGAGGGCGCTGCGCCCCCGGCCCCGATGTTCGTCATGCCACCCCCCAAGCCAGCCGATGCCACGCCCCTTCCCACAGGAAACGCGGTATCGGCAAGGAAAGACACAGAAACAGGCGTTTTCGGGGCGGCGAGCTTGCGAAGGCTCGACAATCCTGGGGCTAACAGCCATTAACCAAATGGACGCATCCAGCGCGTTACGTTAGCTTCGCCTCATCTCAGCAACAGCATCGCCAGAACAGTCCCGCCCTTGCCAGATCTGCGTCCCTTCCCGCTCCTCCAGAGAGTTCTCGTCGCCCTTGGCCTGTTGCTGATGGTGGCCGGCTGCTCGACCACGACACCTCCGGACCAGGTGCTGGCCGTCCCCGCGCCGCCGCAGAAATACGCGGCCATCGTCGTCGACGTCAGGACCGGCAAGCAGATGTTCGAGGTCAACTCGACGGCGCCGCGCTATCCGGCCTCGCTGACCAAGATGATGACGCTCTATCTCCTGTTCGAGGCGATGGAATCCGGCCGCGTCACCAAGGAAACGCAGATCCCGGTCTCCGACCATGCCGCCTCGCAGCCGCCGACCAAGATGCGCTTCCGGCGCGGCGAGACGATCGACGTCGATTCCGCCATCCGCGCCATCGTCGTCAAATCCGCCAATGACGTGGCAGTGGCGGTCGGCGAATATCTCGGCGGTTCGGAGGACCAGTTCGCCGCCATGATGACATCAAAGGCGCGCTCGCTCGGCATGACCAGCACCACCTTCCGCAACGCTTCCGGCCTGCCCGACGACGGCCAGATGACCACGGCGCGCGACATGGCGGTGCTCGGCATGGCGCTGCGCCAGCGCTTCCCCCAGCATTTCCACTATTTCTCCGAAAGCGATTTCATGTTCCGCGGCAGGCTGGTGCGCGGCCACAACGACATGCTCGGCCGCGTGCGCGGCGTCGACGGCATCAAGACCGGCTACATCAGGGCGTCGGGCTTCAACATCGTCACCTCCTACAATGCCGACGGCCGCCAGCTGATCGTGGTGGTGATGGGCGCCGACTCGGCCCGCCAGCGCAACGACCATGTCGAGGCGCTGATCCAGCGCAGCCTGTCGCCGACCACGGCCGACAGCAAGACCAGGCTGATGTTCGCCGAACAGCAGTAAAGAGCGGATAAGCCGAGCCTCCCCTCACTTCGTCATCCTCGGGTCTCCGCGACGCCGCTCCCGCGGCTGCTCTGCCCGTGGATGACGAAGTCGGAAAGCGCGTCGACCAGCGAAACGAAGGCCGTCGCCGCCAGGAGAGCCGGGAAAAACCCGCAGCCGGCTATTGTTATCCTGTTGTCATGCAATCGTCGGGAAGCCATGGCATAGGCAGCGCAATCCGACAGTGGATATGCCCGGTCGCCTTGGCGTATCCTCAGATACAGCAGCGCCACAGCAGGAGCCCGCACAATGAGCACCGTTCCCAAGGCATCCGAGCAGCAAACGGCGGACACCGAGAACGACAGCGGCGGCGAATATTTCGAGGCGCCGATCACGCCGGAAGACCTGCACGAGGGCTCGGACGAGCATTTCGACACGCCCGAAGTGCCTGATTCCGAACCGGCCGGCCTGGGTACGTCGCGCATAAAGCCGAAGAAGAAGCCGTCGGCGATCTCGGGCCGCAAATTCCACAAGCGCGACCTGGTGCGCATCGACACGCTGCGCCCGAGCCTAGCCGACCGCATCCGCTCCGACCATCCGGACCTGCCCAGGGGCGCGCGCATCAGCCGCGAGGAGCTCGGCCGCTACCGCATGCGCTACATGGAGGAGCTGCTGCAGCAGGAGCACGGCGAATTCTCCGAGCTCGACCGCCAGGTGGTGGAATCGATTGCGAGACAGGACACGATTTCCGAAAACTCGGAAGAGGAGTTCGAGGAGCACCGCACCTTCCCCGACCGCGTCTCCGACAACATGGCCGCCTTCGGCGGCAGCTGGTGGTTCCTGATCTCGTTCGCCACCGTGCTCTTGGTCTGGATCGGCATCAATTTGTTCGAGGGCTTGAACGGCGCCTTCGACCCCTATCCCTTCATCCTGCTCAACCTCCTGCTCTCGTGCATCGCCGCCATCCAGGCGCCGGTCATCATGATGAGCCAGAAGCGCCAGGAGGTGAAGGACCGCCTGCGCTCCTTCAACGAATACCGCGTCAACCTCAAGGCCGAGCTCGAAGTGCGCCATCTGCACGAAAAACTCGACTACCTCATCTCCCGCCAATGGACGCGCCTGGCCGAGATGCAGCAGATGCAGCTGGATGCCATGAACGAGTTGGCGGGTACCAAGAAGGTGAAGCGGGCCGTGCGCGGAAGGCGGGTGGTGAAGGGGGAGGGTGAGGCGTGATCCGCGAAGTCCAATCGCCAATTGCCCGTTGAAGCCCGCGCCGGCTTCCGCTAAGAAGCCGTGACTTGCCGGTTCACCGGCTGGTTCGTTTTCCGGATTTCTGGTCCCGAAAGCACCCGTAGCTCAGCTGGATAGAGCGCTGCCCTCCGAAGGCAGAGGTCACAGGTTCGAATCCTGTCGGGTGCGCCAACAAAATCAACTTGGCTGGAATTTGGGCTAGTAGGGGCCTACTTCCCACGCGCTTTTTCCCACACAGCGAGCTTATGAGAGCGGGAAGCGACCGCGAAAAAGATTAGCGGGGCAGCAGATGCCGCCCCTGCCCATGTTCTCAATTGTCCCAACCATCCTCGTCGTCACGCGGCTGATAGTCCGGAACGACCCGGATAATTGGCCTCGAACGCTCATAACGCCAGTAGTACTCGTCCGGCGGTTGAGGCTCATAGGTCCGATAGGCGTGCTCGTAGTAGCGCCGGTGCTTCCAGTACTTTTTGTGCTCGTTATGTGGCCGCACACAGTAGCCGTCGCGGGTTAGGTACGCGCACGTCACTCGCGCCTCCTGGACCAGATCACCACGGGCCGGTGCGCCGACGATCATCGGCGCCGCTTGGGCGCCAGAGGTCAGCGACAAGATTGCGCCAGCCAAGGCAAAAGCAGGCAGTTTCATTCACTTCTCCATCCAACTCAGGGCCACGACCGAACAGCATCCTGATTTCGGGCAATTTGGGGCGACCCGAAATCACTTTGTTTTTCCGTCGCACATATGTGGAGTGCGCTCGCAGCCATCACGCCCACGGCCAGGCCGCCGCGATCGTGTCGGTCGCTGTTGCGCGGATGCGGGAACAGGAGCCGGCCTGTCGGTGCGCCTCCACGAGCAGCCGAATATTGGAATTGGGGATCAGCGTTCCGCCGGTGTTTCCAACGCGGATCCTGCCACGGACAAGAAGCGGTACTCTGCTCAGTCGCCGACGTGTCGGCACTCACCTTCGTAATCGGATACCGCCCCCGCCCGTGCGACGAAGCCTTGAGCTGTTCGATCGCCCATTGGCCCATAGGCATGTGCGGCGATCTCCATCCGATCACGGCACCATCTCCAGCGATGCCGTCCACCCCCCTCAACTCGAAGGCACCCTCGGTTCCTCCACCAGGTAAAACCGATCCTTCGGCGAAAAGTCCGTCACCAGGAACGAAAACGACGCACTCTCCTGCGGGTCGACCTTGCCTTTGCTGAACAGCAGCCGGTCAGAAGGTTCGAAGTCGCGTTTGAATTCGGCGAAGCTGTCGGACTTGATCATGTTGTCCACGCGCTGCGCCTGGTCGAAGGACAGGCCGTCGCCATAATCGCTCGGCACGTTCAGGATCGCCTGCAGCTCGAAGCCGAATTCGATCCAGGCGTCGCCGCTGTTGTTGCGGGTGACGATCTTCAGCGGCAGGAAGCCGGTCGCGTAGTCGCCGGTCGATCCGAAGGGCTGGATCGGCCGCGCGGCGCGGATGGTCAGCGTCACCGGGTCGGCGGTGTCCAGTTCCTCGGTGATGACGATCGGGTCGTCGCGCGTCCCGGCGCCCGTGGCCGAAAGGATCCGGAAGCCGCCGCGTTCGTCGGAGAAGGAATAGGCGCCGGCCTCGAAGATGCCGTCGGCCAAGGCGCGCGGGCAGCTCGCGGCCAGCAGAGCCGCGAATACCTGCACACAGCGCAAGCCCTGACGCGTCATGCCCCGAGTATGAACGACAATTGCCTGGCCGCAAACTGGCCGGCGACGGGCTGGAATGACGAGGACCTTAGTCTGCTGTCTAAAGAAAGCCGGCCGCTCCGCGCAACAGCATGGCTCGGCCGCCTTGCCTCAGCCAGCCTTCACCGCCCGCACACTCTCCCGTTCCACCAGTGGGCACTCCAGCTTGGTGATGGGATAGCGCCCCTGTCCAGGCGCCGTCGGCGCTTCCAGCTGTTCGATCGCCCATTGGCCCATCGCCATGTGCGGCAGGATCGAGGTGGTCAGCGGCGGGAAGAGATGCCGGGCGATTTCCTCGTCGTCGTAGCCGACCACCGAAATGTCCTGCGGTATGTGCAGGCCGGCTTCCTTCAGCGCCTCATAGCAGCCGATCGCGGTGCGGTCGTTCTGGCAGAAGATGGCGGTCGGGCGGTCTTTGAGCGCAAGCAGCTTGACGGTCGCAGCGTAGCCGGCGCTGGCCGACCAGTCGCCCTCGACCACCAGCTCCGGGTCGAAGGGGATGTCGGCGGTGGCAAGCGCGCGGCGGTAGCCTTTCAGCCGGTCCTGTGCCGCCTGCATCCACGGCTCGCCGGTGATGGTGGCGATGCGGCGGTGGCCGTGGCTGATCAGATGCCTTGTCGAATTCTGGCCGCCGGCGATCTCCGAGGGCACCACGGCGGGGAAGGCATAGTCGGCCGTGTAGCAATTGAGCAGGATCACCGGAATGTCGAGGCTGTAGAGATAGTCGGGCGCCGTGATCTCGCGGGTGAAGATGGTCATGTAGATCAGCGCCGAAATGCCCCGCCTTGTCAGCGCCTGTATGGCGCGCGGCTCCATCACGGCGTCGCCCATGGTCTGCGCCACCAGGAGCACGTTGCCGGCATTCCACGAGGCCTGGCGCGCGCCTTCGATCGCCACCACTGCCTCAGGGCTGGTCGCCAGCTGGTCGCCGGCAAAGCCGATCACCCCGTCCAATCCGTCAAAGGCGGCAACCGGCTTGCGCAGCGCCGAGAAGGCGGGCGCGCTGTAGCCCAGCGCCCGTGCGGCGTCGATCACCCGTTCGCGGGTCTGCTGCGACAGCTTGATCCCTGGCGAATTGTTGAGCACGAAGGAAACGGTCGCCTGCGAGCAGCCGGCGGCCCGGGCGATGTCGGTCATGGTGACCCGCCCCTTGGGCTTGGCCGGCGTCTTGCGGCGCTTTGCCGTCTCGATGGCCGGATCCCTTGTCTCGCTCATGGCAGTCGTGTCCCCATACCCGGCCTGTCTAGCGGCAGCCTGCCGGTCCGACAAGATGGCGCGGCGGCGCCGATTTATAGAAGCCGTCGCCTTGTTTATATATATTAGTAGCCGCGCGGTCCATCGATCACCACGCTCCTTATGTGCAGGGAAAGCAATGATTGCATGACTTGTGGCGCCGCGCGACCAAGGCATAGGCACGTCGGCGCATCGTTCGCGGTGGTGTCGCGATGTGGCAGGACATTGCCCAAAAACTAATAGTGTTTACTAATACAAAAATGCGCTGTAACGTCAATCCGCCGCGTCCGGCCTATTGGGTTCCGGTGCGGCGGGAAAACGAAGTCGATGGTCCGATGGTGAGTGGAGATTGCCTCCGCGAGCCTTGTCTCGGATATGTGATATGTCAGACAAATCTGACTATTTACGAACGAGGGATGAGTCTCTAAAGTCCGTGACCGTGGCTGGGACGAGGCCATTCTTGTGAGTGCCGGGAAACCCTGAGGAGGAGGGGGGTATCCGAGCCGCAAACGGCAAATTCAGTGCAATTCTAGTGAGCAAGACGGTCCAGCCCGACGGCTGAACCAAAAAGGGAGGTTGAACATGAAGTCCTTGATACGCAATGCATCCGTGGCCGCCGCGGCACTGGTTGTCGGCCTGACGGCGACGGCCATCGCGCGCGCCGACGACAAGCCGACGCTGGCTTTCGTCGTCAACGGCGCTTCCGATTTCTGGAAAGCGGCCGAAGCCGGCGTCAAGAAGGCGCAGGCCGAACTGCCCGACTACAATCTCGAACTCAAATATCCCGAACAATCCTCGGTCGCCATCCAGCAGCGGCTGATGGACGATCTGGTGACGGCCGGCGTCAAGGGCATCATGGTCTCGGCCGTCGATCCCAAGACCTCGACCGATGGCCTGAACAAGATCGCCTCGCAAACCGCGCTGTTCACCACCGACAGCGATGCGCCGCAGACCAAGCGTGTCGCCTATATCGGCTCGTCCAATGTCGACGCCGGCAAGCAGGCGGCTGAAATCGCCAAGAAGGCGATGCCCAATGGCGGCAAGTGCCTCGGCTTCGTCGGCCTGCTCGGCGCCGACAATGCCAAGGAGCGCATCCAGGGCATGAAGGACGGCCTGGCCGGCACCAAGATCGAACTCGTCGACGTGCGTGGCGACGATATCGACCAGGCGCGCGCCAAGAAGAATGTCGAGGACGCACTGGTCGCCAGCCCCGACGTCACCTGCATGGTCGGCTTCTACTCCTACAACACGCCGCGCATCTATGAAGCGCTGCGCGATGCCGGCAAGCTCGGCCAGATCACCGTCGTCGGTTTCGATGACGATCCGATCACGCTGGGCGGCGTCAAGGAAGGCACCGTTGCCGCCACCGTCGTGCAGCAGCCCTTCGAATGGGCCTATCAGGGCATGAAGCTGATGGCTGCCTATCTGAAGGGCGACAAGTCGGGCATCCCGGCCGGCAACCTCATCATCATCCCGACCAAGATCATCGGCAAGGATGATGTCGACGCCTACGCCGCCAATCTCAAGGCGATGGCCGGAAAGTAAGACCACAGGCAGTTCAGCCGGCTCAACTTCGCTTGAGCCGGCTGCGCGCATTGACGAACCCTTCGAGGACCGTCAGTCTGCCGGAAGGCCGGCCCGCTAACTGCTGTCAGGCATGATGAACTATTCCGATACATCCATCGCAGCGACTACGCCGTTCCTCAGCCTCGAGAACGTGCGCAAGACCTATCCGGGCGTCGTCGCGCTGGATGGCTTTTCCATGGAGGTCAGGCCGGGCGAGGTCATCGGTCTCGTCGGCGAGAACGGCGCCGGCAAGTCGACCCTGATGAAGATCCTCGGCGGCGTCACCACGCCGGACACCGGCACGATCACCGTCGACGGCACCGCCCACAAAGGCCTGAGCGTCGAAGGCAGCCTGGGCTCGGGCATCGCCTTCGTCCACCAGGAACTCAACCTGTTCGAAAATCTCGATGTCGCCGCCAACATCTTCTTCGGTCGTGAGCCGCTGCGCGCCGGGCCGCTGAAACTCGTCGACCGCTCGAAGCTGCGCGAGATGGTGGCGCCGCTCTTGAAGCGCGTCGGCGCCAATTTCTCCGCCGATGCGCAGGTCGCCTCCTTGTCGCTGGCGCAGCAGCAGATGGTCGAGATCGCCAAGGCGCTGTCGATCAAGGCAAGGCTGGTCATCCTCGACGAGCCGACATCGAGCCTGCCGCTCGCCGAGACCGACAAATTGCTCGACGTCATCAAGGCGCTGAAGGCCGACGGCATCAGCGTCATCTTCATTTCGCACCGCCTGCACGAGGTCGAGCGTGTCGCCGATCGCGTCGTCGTGCTGCGCGACGGCATGTTGGCCGGCACGCTGGGCAAGCGCGACATCAACCACGACCAGATGGTCAAGCTGATGATCGGCCGCATGCTGAAGGAGCGCGAGAAGGCCTCCGAGGCCGCGCGGGCGCCTGGCGCCACGGCACTTGCCGCCAAGGCCATCCGCACCCCAACCTATCCCAGCCGGCCGGTCGACCTCGATGTCAGGCGCGGCGAGATCCTCGGCCTTGCCGGCCTGGTCGGCTCCGGCCGCACCGAGCTCGCCCGCGTCTTCTTCGGCATCGACGGCAGCCTTGGCGGTACGCTCGAGCTCGACGGCAAGACGCTTGTGCTGGATTCGGCGGCCGATGCCGTCGCGCAGGGCATTTTCCTGGTACCGGAAGACCGCAAGCTGACCGGCATCCTGCTCGACCTGTCGATCGCGCAGAACATTTCGCTGCCCAATCTGCCGGCGCATGCGCGCCGCTCGCTGGTGTCGGCAAGCGCCGAAACGGCAACCGCCGAGAAGCAGAAGAAGGATCTCGGCATCAAGGCGCCTTCGGTGCAGACGCGCACCGGCACGCTGTCGGGCGGCAACCAGCAGAAGGTCGTGCTCGGCAAATGGCTGGCCATGAACCCGAAGGTGATGATCCTCGACGAGCCGACGCGCGGCATCGACATCGGCGCCAAGGCGGAAATCTACGGGCTGATGCGCGCGCTGGCCGATGCCGGCGTCGCCGTGCTGATGATCTCCAGCGACATGGAGGAGGTGATCGGCGTGTCCGACCGCATCGCCGTCATGCATGAGGGCCAGATCTCGGGCATTCTCGACAAGGACCAGTTCAGCCAGGAAAACGTGCTGCTGCTGGCGGTGGGCAAGCAGCCGAAATAGTTTTTGCGCCGCGGTCGCGAGACCGCGCAGCCTGCTCGGGCAGGAATTGGGGAGACGACGATGAGCAAGAAAGATCTCGGCCTGCTGATCCTGATCCTGGTGGTCGGCGCAATCGTGGCCATCATCAATCCGCGCTTCCTCTTGCCGATCAACCTTGCCAACACCTCGAACCTGATCGGCCTGTTCGGTATCCTGTCGATCGGCCAGGCCTTCGTCATCATCACCGGCGGCATCGAACTGTCGGTCGGCTCGGTGGTGGCGCTGCTGGGAACGCTGTTCATCGACTTCATCGCCGTGCGCGAGCTGGACTGGCCGCTGGCTTTCGTGCTGATCATCGCGCTCGGCGCCATCATCGGCCTGGTGCATGGCTGGCTGATCACCAGGCTGAAGCTGCAGCCCTTCGTCGTCACCTTGTGCGGCCTCTTGATCTATCGCGGCGTCGCCCGCTTCTACACCGCCGACGGCACCGCCGGCTTCGCCTTCGGGCAGAATTTTCCCGAGCTCGAATTCCTGACGGCGGGCCGCAGCTGGGGCGTGCCCAACAGCTTCATCGCGCTGATCGTCATCGCCATCGTCATGTGGGTGGTGCTGCATCGCTCGGTGTTCGGCCGCTACCTCTACGCCATCGGCAAGAATGAGGAGGCGGCGAAATATTCCGGCATCCGCACCGGTCGCATCGTCATGGCCGCCTATGTCATCTGCGGCGTACTGACGGCGCTGTCGGCGATCTATTTCGCCATGTACACGCGCTCGATCTCGCCGGCCAGCCATGGCCAGTTCTATGAGCTCTACGCCATCGCCGCCGCCGTGCTCGGCGGTTTCTCGCTGCGCGGCGGCGAGGGCTCGCTGATCGGCGTCATCCTCGGCACCGTGCTGCTGCAGGAACTGCAGAACCTCGTCAATCTGCTCGGCATCCCGTCCTCCCTCAACTTCGCGGTGATGGGCGGCGTCATCCTCATCGGCGTGCTCGTCGACCAGCAATGGGGCGTGTTCCGGGCGCGGCGGCTGATGGTCGATGCCGCCCGCAAGAACGTTGCCGGCGCGCCTGCGGAATAATCACGCGGGGCGACGCTGCCGCACGAAAAGCGCGTAGCGCTTTCTCCTTGGGAACTGCGTCAAAACAAAGAGTTAAAGCAATCGCGCCAGCGTCAGCCCTATCGTTTGGTCGCGCGTGCGGCGCGGCGAACGCTTTGCAGCAAGATGGCGAGGCAGCCGACCAGCAGCAGCGCACCACCGAGCAGCGGCGGCAGGGCCAGCAGCTTCACTGCTATCGCAACGGCGGCCACCAGCACCAGCGCCAGTAGCGCCAGATTGCCGTCATCGACGAACATGCCGAGGAATTCCCTGGCGACAAGACGGATGACACTCACCGGGCGAGCCCTCCAGCCGATACGGGATAGGTGCCGCGCAGCCAGCGCACCATGGCAAAGGACGCCAGCGTGACGATGGCGAAGATGGCGAGCAGAGCGAGATCGGCGCCCGGCCAGTCGGCGCCGATGCCTTCGCCGGTCCAGAAGATGCCGAAGCTGGTCAGCATCAGCCCGACCACGAATTTCAGCGCATTCTCCGGCACGCGCGCCAGCGGCCGGTGTACCGCCAGGCCGATAGCCATCACCAGGACGAAGGCGGCCAGCGCGCCCAGGCTGGCGTAGAGTGTCTGGCCGTGCGCCGCGCCGACGGCAATGACGATGAACACCACCTCGACGCCCTCGAGCAGCACCGCCTTGAACGAGGCCAGGCCGGCGAGGTAGTCGGCGCGGCGGTCATTGGCCTGCTGGCGCAAGGTGGCGGTCTCCTCGGAGAAGGCCGCCGCCTCGTCATGCAGCGCGATGACGCCGACGCTGCGCAGGATGGCCTTTCGCAGCCAGCGCATGCCGAACAGGATCAGCAGCACGCCGACGACGAATTGCAGCGTGGTGATCGGCACGAGCGCCAGCAGCGGTCCGAACGCCAGCACCAGCGCCGCCAGCAACGCCAGTGCCAGGGCGGCGCCCGTCAGCGCCGGGCGCCAGCTGCGCGTCACACCGACCGCAAGCACGATGGTGAAGGCTTCGACGACCTCGACGAAGGAGGCGAGAAATGCCGCCGTGACCGTCGAGAGGATGGGCGTCAGTGTCTGCATCGAGGCTTCCTGTCTCGTCCCGCCTGAAGCTTCCGGGTGGAGGCCCCGGGAACGGAGGCGCGGAATCGTATGTACCGTTCGCAACACATAGCGCTCCGGAAGCAGCGGGAAAGCAAGTGAGCGTCAATGGGCGGCACTTCGGGCCAATCGAGCCGCGCACGCTGCGGCTGCCGGACACACGCCTGGATCAGATCAGGCCTGACATGTCGGAGAAGGCCATTGCCTTGCGCAGCAGCTCGGCGAAGCGTTCGCCGGCGACTTCGCGCGGACCGCTATTGTCGATCGTGGTGACGCCAGGGCCGGTCAGGGTGATGTTGGCGCTGCGCGCCAGCCGCGCCAGCACTTCGCCGCGCGACTCGCGGCCGCGCATCGCCAGCCGCCCGGCTAGCACGTCGGGCGAAGCGGTGATCTCGACAATGGCCAGATTGGCATAGCGCTCGCGCAAGGTGGGTATGATCGCACGCGAAACGTTCGCCACCGCGACATGGCCATTGGCGACCGACCAGTCGACATCGGCAGGCAGGCCATATCGCAGGCCATGCGCTTCCCAGGAGATGGCGAAGGCGCCGTCGGCCTCGGCCTCGACGAAAGCGGCATCGGCCAGCGTGTCGTGATCCTCGCTCGCCGAATCGCTCGGCCGGGTGATGACGCGCCGGACGAATTCCAACCGGGTCTCATCGGCGAAGAGCGCGCGGGCGTAGCCGATCACCGTGTCCTTGCCGGCGCCGCTAGGCCCCACGACGGCGACAAAGACGCCATGACGGACAGGGAACGTTTCAGCGGACAATTCACGCTCGATCAAGGCCGACACCATCATGCGACCCGGCGCCCTTGCCGCCAGACGGTGCGCACCACCGGAACATGGTCATCGACACGCACGCGCACCAGGTCGGCGCGGCGTCCCTGTTCGATGATGCCACGATCGGTCAGGCCAATGGCCTCGGCCGGGTTCTTCGACACCATGGCGACCGCCTGCGGCAGCGAAATGCCTTCGACCATGTCGCCGAGGAAGAAGGCCGATTGGATCAGGCTGAAGGGAATATAATCCGATGACAAGATGTCGAGCAGGCCGTCGCTGGCCAGCGTGCGCGCCGAGACATTGCCCGAATGCGAGGCGCCGCGCATGACGTTGGGCGCACCCATCAGAACGCCCAGGCCCGCGGCCTTCGAAGCGCGCGCTGCTTCCTCGGTGGTCGGGAACTCGGCAACGCGCACGCCTTGCTCGATCGCCTCGTCGACATGGCCGGACGTGGCGTCGTCATGGCTGGCGAGCACGATGCCGCGCTCGTTGCAGGCAGCTGCGATCACCGCGCGGTTCGGCGCCGAATAGCGCGCCGATTCCGCCATCCGCTTCTCGCAAAACAGTTTGAAGTCGCGGTCGGTCAGCTTCAGCTTGCGCTGGTAGTAGTAGGCATAGGTTTCGAGATTGACGAACTGACGCTGGCCGGGCGCATGGTCCATCAGCGAGGCCAGCTTGACCCGGTCGTCCTGGTCGAAGTCGGCGAAGGCCTGCAGGCAGTCCGGCGCCGAAACCTCGCAGCGCAGATGCAGGAAGTGATCGGCGCGCAGGCGATCCTGCACGACGCTGTCCTCGATCGCGTCGGCCAGCTTGCGGATATCGGCCAAGGTGAGATCGGCGTCCTCGTCCATGCCGACGCGCAAGGCGTCGAGCACAGTGGTGATGCCGGCGGTCGCCACCTGCGCGTCATGCGCGAGCACTGCTGCGATCGGGTTCCAGCGCACCTTCGGCCGTGGCGCGTAATGGCCCTCGAGATGGTCGGTGTGCAGTTCGACCAGCCCGGGAATGACATAGTCGCCGCCCATGTCCTCGCCGGCCATGTCCCCGCTGGTCTGGCTGCCGCCGGCATCGATGCCGGCGATAAGGCCGTCACGCATCACCAGCGACCCCTCGACGATTTCGTCGGCAAGCACGATGCGGGCGTTGGAAAGAACGGTCTCGGCGGTCATTTCGGGCAGTCCTTTGATTCTTCGAGCAGGGTTGTTCAGGCGGTTTTCCTTGCCGGGCGGCGTCCAAGCGCGTGCTGGGAAAGCGCCATGAACGGCGCGCCCGGTTCGGGTTCGACAAACAGCGTCAGCGCATCGACCAGCACCGGCTGCCGCAGCACATCCGCGAACAGGCTATCGATTGCTGCGCGCAGACGAGGGCTTTCCTGTGGCCCGGCGCGGCCCGACAGCGTCATATGAAAGCGGAAGGTCTCGAAGACATAGGGGTAACCCCACTGGCAGAGATTGCGGAACTCGGCCGGCTTCAGCGAATCCGGGCTGCGCCGTTCGATCTCGGCCTCGGTCAACGGCGCGCGGAAGCGGTCGAAATCGCGCACCACCTCGTCGGCGAAACGGTTGAGCGGCGGCAGCGGCCCCTCCGGCACCAGCGCGAAGAAGCTGTCGATCTGGCTGACGACAAGGCGCGGGATCGTCACGACAGGCGTCGCCTCGGCAAAATGGTCGAGCCCCGCGCGCAGCGAAGTCTCCGTCTCGTTGGCTGCCAGGCGGAAGGGGGCCTTCAGCGTCGCGTGGAAGCCATAGCGGCGTGCCGAGGCGGTGTGGAAGGCGACTTCCGCCGCCGAGAGGTCGGCCACGGCCTCGACCGGCCTTGTCGCCGCGCCGAACGGGTCACGGCCCAGCCAGTTTGCGGCGATCCGCGCCAGCGGTTCGTCCTGCCGGGGGGTGAAGTAGATGGCATAACGCATGGGAAGTCCTCGTCAGACCGCTGCCATAGGTGATTTCCATGACGGATTGACGAAGCTTTGAAGGGTTTTCGAAGGCAAATCGACCCAATAGGTCCTTAGCCGACGATTTTTCCAAGCTGGACCAATAGGTTCAGCCGGAATCCCGGATTGGTCAGGCCTTCATCAACCATTCGTGCTCGGGCGCATTGTGGAATTTCCACGTCCGCTTCGGCCCGGCCATCACATTGAGATAATAAAGGTCGTAGCCATGGCAGGCGGCGCAGGGGTGATAACCCCTGGGCACCAGCACGACATCGCCGTCCTCGATCGCCATGGCCTCGTCGAGCGCGCGATGGCCGTCCTTGTCGGCGTCGGTATAGACGCGCTGGAAGGCGAAGCCCTGCGGCGGGTTGAGCCGGTGGTAATAGGTCTCCTCGAGATAGGATTCGGCTGGCAGATTGTCCTGGTCGTGTTTGTGCGGCGGATAGCTCGACGTGTGGCCGCCGGGCGTGATGACCTCTACGACCAGAAGCGAGTCGGCCGGCTTGCCCTCCGGCAGGATGTTGGTGACGTAGCGCGTGTTGGTGCCCTTGCCGCGCACTTCCTGGCCGAGATCGTCCGGCCCGATCACCCGAACCGGCAGGCCGCCGCCGAGGCCGGGGGCCGAGCAGACCGCGAGCTCCAGATCCGTGTCAGCTGTCACCGACCAGTCCGATCCCTCGGGCACATAGACCGACCACGGCTTGCCCTCGAAAGGCGACATGCGCGCGCCGAGCAGGCCGAGATCCTTGCCGCCTGCCTTCGCCGTGCCCCTGCCGGTGACGAAGACCAGACAGACTTCGCGGTCGTCCGTCTTCCCCGAGGCGCTTTCGCCGGGCCGAAGCCGATGCAGGTCGAAACCGACATAAGTCCAGCCGGCGCTTTTCGGCGTCACATGGGCGACGCGGCCATGGCCCTTGTCGGCCTTCACCAGCAACTTCGACATCCGCTTACTCCTTCGGTTCGGCCTCGGCCGTCGGCTTGTTCTCGTCGACCGGCTTATAGAGATAGAAGAACTGCCAGACGCCATAGCCGGCGAAGCCGAGCGCGATGGTGCCCCAGAACGGCGTGCCGGTGGCGAACTCGATGATCGACCAGATGACACAGACCGCGACGACGGCGACACGCCGCCACAACGGGCGGAAGAAGGGGTGCTCGGAATCTTTCATCGGGCCAATCTACAGCAACCTTGCTCGCCGTGAACCCGTCGCGTCAGGCATTCGGAAAACCCTGGGTTTCGACCGTGTAGCCGGCTGATGTCATCACCCGCATCAGCTCCTTGTGACCGACCTGAGCCATCTTGAGCGGCGGGTTCTTCTTCGGATCCTGCTCGGCCTCGACCACGAACCAGCCCTCATAGCCATGATCGGCGAAGCGCTGCACGATGGCGCCGAAATCCAGCGAGCCGTCGCCCGGTACGGTGAAGGCGCCGAGCGCCACGGCGTCGAGGAAGGACTGTTTCGTGCGGTCCAGCTTGTTGATCACGTCCATGCGCACATCCTTCACATGCACATGGCTGATGCGCTTGTGGTGGTTGTCGATGGCGCGCAGCACGTCGCCGCCGGCAAAGGCCAGGTGTCCGGCATCGAGCAGCAGCGGAATGCCTTCGCCGGAATGGCGCATGAAGGCATCGAGTTCCGACTCGGTCTCGACTACAGCCGCCATGTGATGATGATAGGACAGCGGCATGCCCTGTTCGGCGCACCATTCGCCGAACTCCGTCAGGCGCCTTGCATAGGCCTTCATCTCGTCGCCGGTGAGTTTCGGCTTGGTGGCGAGGGGCTTCGAGCGGTCGCCCTGGATCGAGCGGCCGACCTCGCCATAGACGATGCAAGGCGCGTTGACCGCCTTGAACAGCTCTATCATCGGCTGGATGCGATCCTTGTTCTTGCTCATCTCCTCATCGACCAGCGTGCCGGAGAACCAGCCGCCGCACAGCGTCACGTCGGCCGCCTTGAGGATCGGCAGCATGACGGCGGGATCGTTGGGAAAACGCCGGCCCATCTCCATGCCGGTGAAGCCGGCCGAACGCGACTGGCGCAGGCATTCTTCCAGCGACACGTCATCGCTCAGTTCCGCAAGATCGTCGTTCCACCACGCGATGGGGGACATGCCCAGTTTGGCTTTCAAGTCGTCACTCCAGATTAGAACAATTCATTCTTGGGTCGCTGGCGCCGCCCCTCATCCGCCTGCCGGCACCTTCTCCCCGTATAGGGACGGGGAGAAGGGAGCTAGCATCAATCGCCGACGCTCTGCATCTGGCGCTTCTCGTCATAGGCCTTGCGCGCCGCGTTCACCTGCGGCCGCGCAGAAACTTCCGGCACCGCCACATCCCACCAATGGCCACCGGCATCGGTGGAGACCAGCGGGTCGGTGTCTATGACCAGCACGGTGGTGCGGTCGTTCGTCTTGGCCTTCTGCAAGGCGTTCTCCAGCCCGGCGATCGACGGCACCTTTTCTGATATCGCGCCCATGCTCGCCGCATGCGCGGCGAAGTCGATGTCGGGCAGGATTTCGTGGCGCGAATCCTTCAAGAGATTGTTGAAGTTGGCGCCCCCGGTCGCCATCTGCAGCCGGTTGATGCAGCCATAGCCGCGGTTGTCGAGCAGGACGATGGTCAGCTTCAAACCCAGCATCACCGAAGTGGCGATCTCGGAATTCAGCATCAGGTAGGAGCCGTCGCCGATCATGACGACGACCTCTTCGCCGGGCTTGGCCATCTTGGTGCCGAGCCCGCCGGCAATCTCGTAGCCCATGGTCGAGAAACCGTATTCGGCGTGGTAGGAGCCGGGCGCGCCGGCCTGCCAAAGCTTGTGCAATTCGCCGGGCAGACCGCCGGCGGCATGCAGCAAGGTCACGCCGGAGCCCATGGCCCGCTGCACGGCGCCGATCACTTGCGCGTCGGATGGGAAGGCGGCGTTGGTCGATGCCGTCACCTTGGCCGCGTCGGCTTGCCAGGCCTGTTTGCCCTTGGCCGCATTGTCGGTCCAGGCGGCAGGCGCCTTCCAGCCTTTCAGCGCCGCGCCAAGCTCCGCGAGCCCCTCGGCCGCATCGGCGACCAGTGGCAGCGCGCGGTGCTTGCCGGCATCGAAAGGCTGGACGTTGAGGCCGATAATGGTCTTGCCGGAATTCTTGAACAGCGCCCAGGAGCCGGTGGTGAAATCCTGCAGGCGCGTGCCGATGGCCAGTACCACATCGGCTTCTTCCGCCAGCCGGTTGGCGGCCGAGGTGCCGGTGACGCCGACCGCCGCCATGTTGAGCGGATGATCGTCCGGCAGCGAGGATTTGCCGCCTTGCGTCTCGCAGACCGGAACGCCGGCGCCTCCGGCGAATTTAGCCAGTTCATCGGAGGCCTGCGAATAGAGAACGCCGCCGCCGGCGATGATCAGCGGCTTCTTCGCACCCTTGAGCGCCGCCACAGCGGCGGCGAGTTCGTGGCGATCCGGGCGCGGCCGGCGCTGGTGCCAGACACGCTCGGCGAAAAAGCTCTCGGGATAGTCATAGGCTTCGGCTTGCACGTCCTGGCAGAGCGACAGCGTCACCGGGCCGCAATCGGCCGGATCGGTCAGCACCTGCATGGCGCGGCTCAGCGCCGGGATGATCTGCTCGGGCCGGGTGATGCGGTCGAAATAGCGCGACACCGGACGGAAGCAGTCATTGACCGTCGCCGTGCCGTCGGAAAAGTCCTCGGCCTGCTGCAGCACCGGATCGGGGATGCGGTTGGCGAAGACATCACCGGGCAAAAACAGGACAGGCAACCTGTTTACATGGGCAAGGGCCGCCGCCGTCACCATGTTGAGCGCGCCGGGGCCGATCGACGAGGTCGCGGCCATGAAGCGGCTGCGGAAATTGGCCTTGGCATAGGCGATCGCCGCATGCGCCATCGCCTGTTCATTGTGGGCGCGGAAGGTCGGCAGTTCGTTGCGCACCTGGTAGAGCGCCTCGCCGATGCCGGCGACATTGCCGTGGCCGAAGATCGCCCAGACGCCACCGAAGATCGGCATCTTCTTGCCGTCGATCTCGGTCATCTGGCGGGACAGGAAGCGGGTCAGCGCCTGCGCCATCGTCAGGCGGATTGTCTTGCTCATGGTGTTTTTCCTCCGCAGTGCTTCTGCCGCGCCTTCTTATGCCGCCTTGCGGCCTCGCGCGGCAAGCCACGCCTCGGTCAACTGTTCGAAGCGCGACGCCATGTCGGCGATAGCCTCGTCATCCGACATCCTGCCGGCCAGCCACTCCTCGGCCGCATGGACGAAGATGGTGCGGCCGACGGCGAAGCCCTTGACGATCGGCGCCTTGGCGGTGGCGGCGAAGGCCGCCTCCAGCTCGTCCTGCGGCGCTTCCAGGCCGAGCAGCACGATGCCACGACACCAGGGATCATGCTTCAGGATCACCGCTTCGATCCTCGCCCAGGCGCCAGCTGAAGCCTGCGGTTCGAGCTTCCACCAGTCCGGCTTGATGCCGAGCGCATAAAGCTCTTCCAGCGCGCGCGGAATGGTCGTGTCGTCGAGCTTGCCGTGCTTGCCGGCGATGATCTCGACGAGCAGTTCCCGGCCGACTTTCCGCGCCGCCTCGAACAGCGCGCGCAATTTCTGCTGCTGTTCTTCCTTGAGCGCCACCGGATCGTCCGGGTGATAGAAGCAAAGGCACTTGATGCAGTGGTCGACCGGCCATTCCACCAGCTGCGAGCCGATGTCCTGCGAGAATTCGAAGCGCAGCGGCCGCGAGCCCGGCAGTTCCACCGGGCGTCCGAGCCAGGCGAAGGAATGCCTGGCGAATTCGAACATCGCCTCGCGGCCATGTTTCTCGTCGATCAGCATGCCATAGCCGTCGCGGCCGGCGGCAACCTTCGCCGCCGCCTTGACCGCCAGCACCTTGAAGTCGCGGATGCGCGCCGGATCGGCGCCGGCCTTAGCCGCCACGTCCTCGAGCTGAACGCGGTGGTCGCAGGCGAGCGCCATCAGCGAGGGGATGTCGCGCCGCCGGGTGGTTGCCCAATGGATGTGGTTGATCGCCTCGTCCTTGCGCAGCGCCTTGTATTTGCTGCCGTTCTTGAGGAAGAACTGCAGCTCCTCGAAGCTCGGATATTCCGGCGCACAGAGCAGCCGCGACACGGCGAAGGCGCCGCAGGCATTGGCCCAGGTCGCCGCCGTCGCATCGTCTTCGCCGCCCAGCCAGCCGCGCAGGAAGCCGGACATGAAGGCGTCGCCGGCGCCCAGCACATTGTAGATCTCGATCGGAAAACCCTTGCCGACGACACCGTCCTCGAGGTCGTCGCTGATCGGTCCGTCATAGACGATGCAGCCCATGGCGCCGCGTTTCAAGACGATGGTGGCCGCCGACAGCGCGCGGATGGTCTTCAGCGCGCTCAGGCAATCGTCGGCGCCCGAGGCGATCATGATCTCTTCCTCGGTGCCGACGATGAGATCGCAATCGGGCAGAACCGTCTTCAGCTGCGCCGAGACCCGGTCGGATTTGACATAGCGCTCGAAGCCTTCGGCATGGCCGGCAAGGCCCCACAGATTGGGCCGATAGTCGATGTCGAAGACAACCTTGCCGCCCTTGGCTTTCATGATGCGGATCGCCTTGCGCTGGGCGGCGTCGCTGTTGGGGCGTGAAAAATGCGTGCCGGTGACGACGATCGAACGCGCCGAGGCGATGAAGGCCTCGTCAATGTCTTCCGGCGCCAGCGCCATGTCGGCGCAGTCCGAGCGGTAGAAGATCATCGGCGAAACGCCCTCGCTCTCGACCGAAAGCAGCACCAGCGCCGTCAACCGCTCCTTGTCGGTCTTCAGTCCGTCGGTGTTGACGCCTTCGCGCTTGAGCTGTTCGCGGATGAAGCGGCCCATCTGCTCGTCGCCGACGCGCGTCAGCAGCGCCGAGCGCAGGCCGAGCCTCGCCGTGCCGACCGAAATGTTGGCGGGGCAGCCACCGACCGACTTGGCGAAAGAGGTGATGTCCTCGAGCCGCGAGCCGATCTGCTGGCCATAGAGGTCGACGGAAGCGCGACCGATGGTGATGACGTCGAGCAGCGCCTGTCTGGCGTCCACGGCTTCGCTCATTGGAACCTCCCGTCAGTCTTGTTGTCAGGAACAACATTGTTTGGGTAACACGCGCGAGCGGCAGCGTGGTGCCGGGAATATGAAATAATAATTCCAATCCATAGTCAATATGGAATGAGCATTCCCCGACCTAAAATTGCCTTTTGGCGCAGGCTCAGGCTTTGCGCTTGCGGCCCATATCGCGCCGCTTCTCGCCGACGCCGACGGTCAGCGCCATGGCCAGCGCCATCGTCGCCGACAGCGAACGGAAGCCGGCGAAATCCGCCTCGGCAACCTCGAACCAGACCCTGGCGAACTGGGCAAGCGGTGAAAACGAGCTGTCGGTGATGGCGACGATCGGTACGCCCTGCTCCGAAATGGTACGGGCTTCCTCGATGGTTGCCGGCGCATAGGGCGAGAAGGAGATGGCGATGACGGCGTCCGCCGGCGTGGCGAAGGCTATCATCTCGGCGTTCAGGCCGGCGGCCGATTCGATCAGTTGGTTGCGGATCTTCAGCTTGCCCAGCGCATAGGCGATATAGGTCGCCACCGGATAGGAGCGCCGCTTGGCCAGGACATAGATGGTCTGCGCCTTGGCCAGCAGCGAAATCGCGTCTTCCAGATGCGCGTCATCAAGCGTGCGGGAAATGTCGTTGAGCGAGGTGCTGGCGGCGGCGACGAAACCGTCGAAGATCGCCCGATGGCCGGCGCCGCCCTCGGCCTTGGCGCGCAGCGCCTGCAGCCTTTCGTCATAGGATGAGTTGCGCTCGCGCAGCCGCTCGCGGAACACCTGCTGCAGGCTGGTGAAGCCGTCGAAACCGAGCTGCTGGGCAAAGCGGATCAGGGTTGAGGGCTGCACGCCGGCCGAGGCGGCGATGCTGGCGGCGGTTCCGAAGGCGATGTCGTCGGGATTGTCGAGTGCGTAGGCGGCGATCTGGGCGATGCGCTTGGGCAGGCTTTCGCGCCGGTCGAGGATGGTGGCGCGCAGCGTCTCGAAGTCGCGAGGTATCCGTTCGTCCATCGTCGGCCCGTCCAAGCTTGTCCAAAGCGCGTCAGCGCGCTTTAGACCATTTGATTCCATGTATGTCGTTGTCCCAAAACCGCTGCGCACTTCTGGGCGACATGCAATGGAAGCGTCCTCTCTGCCCCATCATAGCGAGCCTGCGCAAGAACGCCATAAAAAATGAGGCAGACATTCCATTTCGAGAGAAAATGGACTAATTCATCCACGCAGAGCTTCAGGCAGCGGAGGAAACGAAAAATGGTCGGCGTCGGTCTTATCGGCACGGGTTTCATGGGCAAATGCCACGCCATTGCGTGGAGTGCCGTCGGCGCCGTCTTTCCCGACGTGGCCAAGCCCAGGCTCGTCCATCTCGGCGAGGTCAATGAGGAGCTTGCCCAGCGCAAGGCCGGCGAGTTCGGCTTCGCCAAGGCCTCCGGCGACTGGCGCGCCGTCGTCAACGATCCGGAAGTCGATATCGTCTCGCTGACCACGCCCAACCAGTTCCATCCGGAAATGGCCATCGCCATCCTCCAGGCCGGCAAGCATCTGTGGTGCGAAAAGCCGATGGCGCCCAGTTTTGCCGAGGCCGAAGCGATGGCGGCAGCGGCGAAGACATCCGGCAAGGTCGCTGCCCTTGGCTACAATTACATCCAGAGCCCGGCCATCCGCCACATCGGCGCGCTGCTCGACGAGAAGATCATCGGCGAGGTCAACCATCTGCGCATCGAGATGGACGAGGATTTCATGGCCGATCCCGAAGCGCTGTTCTTCTGGAAGCACGAGGCCGCTTCCGGATACGGCGCGCTCGACGATTTCGCCGTGCATCCGCTGTCGCTGGTCTCGGTCCTGTTTGGCCGCGTCGCCAGCGTCACCTGCGACATGGCCAAGCCCTATGCCGACCGCAAGCTGGCGGCGGGCGGACGCCGCGCGGTCGAGACCTACGATATCGCCAGCGTCCTGATGCATCTGGAAAACGGCATTGCCGGCACGCTTCAGGTCAACCGTTCGGCCTGGGGCCGCAAGGGCCGCATCGCCATCCAGATCTTCGGCTCCAAGGGTTCGATCCTGTTCGACCAGGAGCGGATGAACGAATTGCAGCTCTATCTCACCGCCGATCGCCCGACCGAGCAGGGCTACCGCACCATCCTGGTGGCGCCGCATCACAGGCCGTACGACGCCTTCCTGCCGGCGCCCGGCCATGGCCTGGGCTTCAACGACCTCAAGATCATCGAGTGCCACGAACTGCTGACGCGGCTCGCCGGCAGGCCGGCGCGCCTCATCGAATTCGCCGAGGGTCTGGAGATCGAGCGCACCGTGCACGCCATGGCGCGCTCCTTCGAAGCAAAGCGCTGGGTGGATGTGCGGTAGTATCGCTCGCCTCAACCACCGACGGCCGGGGTCTCCCAGCCTTCGACCCAGATCTGGCGCAGGCGGTCGCCTTCGCCCTTGAAGTGCAGCCCGGTCGGCTGGCAATCCTCGATGCGGTCGCTGCGGAAATTGCGGATGGCGTGCCGCAGTTCGCACCAGGCGACGAGGTTGGCGGACTCGGCGTAATAGATCAGCGCGATCGGCCGGATGATGCGTTGCGTGGTCCGGCCTGCTTCGTCGCGATAGGAGAGGTCGAGCTTCTCCTCGTCGCGGATGGCGCGGCGCACCAGCGCCAGGTCGATCGTGCCGGCCGAGGGTGCGGCAAAACCCCAGGCATGCAGCGCATTGGCCTCGAATGTCTGGCGCAGCGGCGGCGGCACCGCGCCGGCGATCTTGCTGCTGACGCGCTTGGCCGCCTGTTTGAGCTCGTCGTCCCCCGTGCGCTCCAGCAGCGCCAGCGACAGCACGATCGCCTCCATCTCCTCGATCGAAAACATCAGCGGCGGCAGGTCGAAACCGGGGCGCAGTATGTAACCGATGCCGCGCCCGCCCTCGATCGGCACGCGCATCGCCTGTAGCGCAGCGATGTCGCGATAAATCGAGCGGATCGTCACTTCCAGCCGCTCGGCGATCATGGCAGCCGTCACCGGCTGCCGCGCCAGCCGCAGGATCTGGATGATCTCGAACAGGCGTGACGCCTTGCGCATTTTCCTCACCCGGTCCCGACCGCAACTGACACACCATTGTCAGTTGGGTCGACCTATAGGACTGCCTATCGGATTGAAAATCAACAGGTTCCGCTGCGGCTTGGTGGAACGAGGGCAGGCAACTGACATGGGTTACGCGGAAAATCTCTGGCTCTTCTTTATCCTCCTGTTCGGCATCATCGCCGTTCCGGGCATGGACATGCTGTTCGTGCTGGCCAATGCGCTGACCGGCGGCCGCGACAGGGGCCTGGCCGCGACCGGCGGCATCATGGTCGGCGGTATGGTGCACACGCTGAACGGGGCGATCGGCGTCGGCCTGCTCATGCATTTCGTGCCGATCCTGTTCAAGCCGCTGCTGATTGCCGGCGCCGCCTACATGGCCTTCATCGGCATCACGCTGATGCGCAGCTCCATCACCGTCGGCCAGGACGGGCCTGTCGGCAGCCGCTCCGCGTGGAAGGCGTTTCGCCAGGGGCTGGTGACCTGCCTGATCAATCCGAAGGCGTATCTCTTCGTGCTTGCCGTGTATCCGCAGTTCCTGAAGCCGGACTACGGCCCGATCTGGATGCAGGCGACGGTCATGGGCCTGATGACGGTCATCACGCAGGCCGCGATCTATGGTGGGCTTGCAATCACCGCCGGTCGCAGCCGTAAGCTATTGATCGCCAATCCGCGGGCGACCATTCTTGCCGGCCGGGCGGCCGGGCTGCTGCTTTTCGCGGTCTCGGTGTTCACCGCCTGGGAAGGACTGAGGGCGGCGTAGTCTAACTCTTTATTGGAGCATGATCTCTGGACAAACGGAAACCATTTGTCCGAGAAAACCGGTTTCCATTTTTCGGGATCATGCTCTGGCGCCGCCCTTCCCGCATCGTCATCGGATCAGGCGGCGCCCTGCCGGTTTTCCAGCATGGCGCGACGCGCCGAGCGGCGCCACTCGACGGCCCCGGCAAGGCCGTGCAGCACCGTCTCGGTGGTCGCCCAGTCGATGCAGCCATCGGTGATGCTCTGGCCGTAGACGAGCGGCTTGCCCGGCACCACGTCCTGCCGGCCGGCGACGAGGTTGCTCTCGATCATCAGGCCGATGATGCGCTCGTCGCCCGCCGCCACCTGGCCCGCCACATCGGCCCCCACCTTGGGCTGGTTCTCCGGATTCTTGGCCGAGTTGGCGTGGCTGACGTCGATCATCAGCCGCGGCGCGACACCGATGCGGGCGAGTTCGACCGAGGCCGCCTCGACGCTTGCCGCGTCATAGTTGGGCTGAACGCCGCCGCGCAGGATGACATGGCAGTCTTCATTGCCGGTGGTCGTGGCGATGCCGCTGCGCCCGCCCTTGGTGACCGCCATGAAATGATGCGGCTGGGCGGCCGACTTCACCGCTTCGCCGGCGATCCTGAGATTGCCGTCGGTGCCGTTCTTGAAGCCGACCGGGCAGGACAGACCCGAGGCCAGCTCTCGGTGGATCTGGCTCTCGGTGGTGCGCGCGCCGATGGCGCCCCAGGCGACGAGGTCGGCAATGTATTGCGGCGTGGTCATGTCGAGGAATTCGGTCGCCGCCGGCAGGCCGAGATTGTTGACGGCCGACAGCACGTTGCGCGCCATCCTGAGCCCCTTGTCGATGTTGAAGCTGCCGTCGAGATCAGGATCGTTGATCAGGCCCTTCCAGCCGACCGTGGTGCGCGGCTTCTCGAAATAGACCCGCATCACGATCTCGAGCCGGTCGGACAGGGTCTCGCGCAGCGCCGCCAGACGGCTGGCATAGTCAACGGCCGCGACCGGATCGTGGATCGAACAAGGTCCGACGACGACAAGCAATCGGTCGTCGGTGCCGTTCAAAATGGCATGGATGGCGTTGCGTGAGGCGCTGACGGTGCGCGTCGCCGTCAGCGTGCGCGGGATCTCCCGCATCACCTGGTCCGGCGTGCTCAGTTCTCGGATTTCCTTGACCCGAAGGTCGTCTGTGGTGGTCAACACGGCTTTCTGCTCCTGTTTGGGAACCTGCCGGCTGAAACAAAAAAGCCGCCAGGTCTGGCGGCTGTTCGGATTGTGTTGCTGCAATCTTCAGATCGAGCGCAATCCTCCCGCCGCCAGCGAGCTGCTAAAGTACCAATAGGTGGCGGACAGGTGGATCATGCGGCTCATATAGTCGAAGCGGAGGCGTTTGTCACGTACCTGATGAGGTTACGCATCGTCTCAGTCCGCGATGTGCTCCTGGCCCTGCGGAAACCAGATGCCGCGTCGAAGGAAGTTGGCTCTGCCCATATTGGGTAAGACATGATTTTGATCGAGATCGTTCATGTCCTTAACGATAGCGATGCCATGATGTTCTCGGCGGAGCCGAAGGCAAGTTCGAAAAGGTGCATAGCGTCGGCTTCCGACCTCGCGGTGATGCCGACGCCAAGATGGCCGTCTATCGTGATCCAGTATGGGTGCATCGAGACGTTCTATTGTGATGAGGGCACATAGGTCGCTTTCGAAGCCCGACATGTTGCGCCGAACGGTTCATGCCGTCCAGGGATCGAAGAGTTCTATCCCAAAGCCTTCGAAATTCCTGGTGTTGCGTGTAGCCAAGGTAAGCTGCTGCGCGATCGCCGTGGCTGCGATCAGCCCGTCCATCGACGACAGGCCGCGACCGCGACGCTTCGCAAGGCCCATGAGGTCGCCCCAGGCCAGGGCAACTGGCTCGTCCACGGGCAAAATCCTTTGCTCGAAACGCTGCGGCAGGTCCCGGGCGAGCCATTCGGCCAGTGCCTCGCGTTTCCGGTCCTCATCCATCAGGGCGACGCCACGCCGGATCTCGGCGATCGACACGACGCTGATGAATGAGCGATCCTCATCAAGCCCGTCCAGCCAGTCCAGAACGCGCGCGTCTGGCGCCGGCCTTGCCACCTCGGAAAGGACATTCGTGTCGAGCAGCAGCCTCACAGCAGCAGGTCACGCGGTTCGTCACGCTGGCGCTCAAGGTCGAGATCGGCGCCGCGCAGCGGCGACTCCAGCAGGAACTGCGCAAGCGTACCCTTGCGCACGGTCTTTCGCTGCCATTCCTCGGCCGAGACGACAACCACGCTTGGTTTGCCGTTTTTGGTGATCGTCTGCGGAGAAGACTGCGCGCGCTCGATAACCTCCGAGAGCCGAGCCTTTGCCCCAGCGACCGTCCAGTTCGTATCTTTGGGTACAGGCAGCATCTCAACCTCCATGACTAGTCTGACTATCTTGACTATATGGGAATTGCGATGCTGCGGCAACAGGGCGCGAGGCTACTGGTTGAGCCTACTCCGGCGACGACCCCGCAACACTCTGGTCATAGTCGACCAGCGATCCGGTCATGACGCCCGATTGCGGGCTGACCATGTAGCTGATCAGCCGCGCGAGCTGATCCGGTTTCACCAACTGGCCCATCGGCTGCGCGGCTTCGGCCTTCGCCAGCCAGTCGTCAGGGGCGTCGTGCCATTTCTTCTGCACGATGTCCTCGCCCTCGGTGTCCATCCAGCCGGGCAGCACGGCGTTGCAGCGGATGCGGTTGAAGCGATAGGCGTTGGCGACGTTCTTGGTCAGCGTCATCAGCGCGCCCTTGCTCGTGGAATAGGGCGTCAGGAACGACTGGCCGGTATGCGCCGACATCGACAGCACGTTGACGATCGAGCCGGGCGCCTTGCGCTCCAGGAGTTGGGTGACCAGCCCCTGCATCAGGAAGAAGGGTCCACGCACATTGGTGTGGAAAATCTGATCGAAGAGCTCTTCCGATGTTTCGACCAGCGAGCCGCGTGCCGAGGTGGCGGCGGCGTTGACCAGAGCGTTCAGCGTGCCGAAATGCGCGAGCGCGGTCGAAACCGCCCGCTTGCAGTCCGCTACCTTCGAGACGTCGGCGCTGATGAAGATGGCGTCGACGCCGGTCTTTTTGAAGTGGGCGACGGCCTTGTCGCCCTTCTCCTGCGAGCGGCCGATGAGCGCCAGCGCCCGGCAGCCTTCGTCGGCCAGCGCCTCGGCGACGGCAAAGCCGATGCCTTGCGCGCCGCCGGTGACGATGGCGCGCGTTTTTGAATTGCGATCGGCGGATGAGCTCATCGCCCTGCTCCTGTGGTTGGGATACGGATTCAGGTCCTTACTTGTCGAGACGGACGGTCTTGCCCGTCGTCGCCGACTTCAGCGCCGCATCCGCCAGCTTCAGCGCCACAAGGCCGTCGGCGCCGCTCGGCGCCGCCTTCTTGCCGGACGTCGCGGCGGCGATGAACGAGGCGATCTCGATGGCATAGGCGTCGAGGTAGCGGGTCATGAAGAAATCGTGCAGCGGCGGGCGCGTATAGCCCTTCTCATTGGCCAGTTCGATCGACACCGGCCGCTGGTTCTCGGCCGCGATCATGCCTTTCGAGCCATGCACCTCGATGCGCTGGTCGTAGCCATAGGTGGCGCGGCGCGAATTGGAGATCACGGCCTGCTTGCCGGAAGCCGTCTCGAGGATGACGCTGACGCTATCGAAATCGCCGGCCTCGCCGATCTTCTTGTCGACCAGCACCGAAGCATGCGCGGAGACGGCCACCGGCTCCTCGCCGAGCAGGAAGCGCGCCATGTCGAAATCATGGATGGTCATGTCGCGGAAAATACCGCCTGAGCGCTTGATATAGTCGATCGGCGGCGCGCCGGGATCGCGCGAAGTGATGGTGACCATCTCGACCGTGCCGATGGCGCCGTCGTCGATCGCCTTGCGCACGGCGGCGAAATGCGGATCGAAGCGGCGGTTGAAGCCGACCATCAGCGTCGCCTTGGCCTTCTCGACCACGGCCAGGCATTTCTCGACGCGCTTGACGTTCAGGTCGATCGGCTTCTCGCAGAAGATCGCCTTGCCGGCCTTGGCGAAACGCTCGATCAGATCGGCATGGGTGTCGGTTGGGGTGCAGATGACGACGGCGTCAATGTCCTTGGACTTTTCGATGGCGTCGATGGTGCGCACCTCGGCGCCGTAGGCGCTCGCCAGCTCTTTTGCTGCCTTCTCGAAGGCATCGGCCACCGCCACCAGTTTTGCATCGGGGTTGGAGCCGACGGCGCGGGCGTGGACCTTGCCGATGCGGCCGGCACCGAGGAGGGCGAAACGAACAGTCATGGATATTTCCTCTGAGGGATGGGTTCGAGAGTGTTGTGTCCGCACCTTCCGGTCAAGGAAAGGTGGCTGGGGTATTTTCCTGGCGCGGCAGATCGTCCCGGAACCGGGCAACCGCTCCGCCTAGGCCGCGAGTTCCGCCTCCCCGGTCTTGGCGCCGGTGATGTAGGAGACGATGTCCTGGCCGTCGGTGTTCTCCTTGCGCAGATTGGCGACGATGCGGCCGCGCCGGAACACCACGATGCGGTCGCACAGGTCGAACACCTGGCGCATATTGTGGCTGATCAGGATCAGCGGCTCGCCATTGTCCTTGAGCGTGCGGATGATGTTTTCGACCTGCGCCGTCTCCTGCACGCCGAGTGCGGCGGTAGGCTCGTCCATGATGATCAGCTTGGAGGCGAAGGTTGCCGTCCGGGCGATCGCCACGCACTGCCGCTGGCCGCCCGACATGTGGCGGATCGTGTTGGAAAGGTTGGGGATCTTCACCGCCGTGCGCACCAGGGCCGCTTCGGTCGCCTTGCGCATGTATTTGCGGTCGAGGATCGAGAAGGGACCGAGATTGAACAGCACCTTTTCGCGGCCGAGGAAAAGGTTAGACGGCACGTCGAGATCATCGGCCAGCGCCAGGTTCTGGAACACCGTCTCGATGCCCGCGGTGCGGGCCTCGATCGGCCCGGCAAAATTCACTTCCTTGCCGTCGAACCAGATCTGGCCGCTGGTGCGCTGCTCGACAGCGGTGATCTGGCGCACGAAGGTCGATTTGCCGGCGCCATTGTCGCCCATGATGGCGACGTGCTCGCCCTTGCGCAGCTCGAAATTGGCGCCTTCCAGCGCGTGCACGCCGCCATAGCGCTTGGTCAGGTTTTCGGTCTTCAGGACGATATCTGACATGGTCAAGCCCTCAATGCCCGCAGGCGTTGGCGCCACTGGTCGAGAACGACCGCACCGACGATGATCACGCCCTTGACCATCTCCTGGTAGTAGGCGTCGAGGCGCAGAAAGGTGAAGCCGGAGATGATGACGCCGAAGATCAGCGAGCCGATCACCGTGCCGATGATCGAGCCGCGACCGCCCGACAGCGAGACACCGCCGATGACCGCCATGGCGATGGCGTCGAGTTCATACATCACCCCCATGCCGGCCTGGGCGGTGAGGTTCTTGGACGAGAGCACCACGGCGGCGAGCGAGGCGAGAATGCCGGCGATGACGTAGACCAGGATCTTGTGGTTGGCGATCTTGATGCCGGACATGCGCGCGGCGTCCTCGTTGGAGCCGATCGCGTAACAATGCTTGCCGTAGCGTGTGTAGGTCATGATGAGCTGGAACAGCACGGCCAGCGACAGGAAGATGATGACGGGCATCAGGCCCTTGCCGATCGCGGCGAAACTGTCGGTGGGAAAGGAGATCGGCTGGCCCTTCGACCACCATTTGGCGATGCCGCGCGCGGTCACCATCATGCCGAGCGTGGCGATGAAGGGCGGAATGCGCGTGTAGGCGATCAAGGAGCCATTGACGAGGCCGGCGAGCAGCCCGCAGCCGATCGCCACCAGCAGCGGCACGATGACGGGCAGGTCCGTCCAGCCCTGCGCCAGGAACATTGCCTTCGGGTTGGGATTGCCGTTGACGGTCGCCACCTGGGCGAAACTCATGGCGATCATCGCGGTCGCGCCGACGATCGAACCGGAAGACAGGTCGATGCCGCCGCAGATGATCACCTGCGTCACGCCAATGGCGATGATGCCGACGATCGACACCTGCAGGATGATGATCTGCAGCCGGGCCTCATTGAAGATCCCCGACACGTCGCTGCGGGTGTTGAACAGGAAACTGTCGCCCAGAAAGATGCGGCCGATCAGTTCGAAGATGACGACGAGAATGACGAGCGCCAGGAAAACGTTGAATTCGGCCGGCCAAGCGCGCTTCTTCGCATCGTAGGTGAGCCCTCCGACGCCATGAGATGTCTGTGCCAATCTTCTATCCTCCGTCAGCCACGATCACGCCTCGAGCGCCTTCAGGCGCCGAGGGAAGGGGAGCGGCGCTGCCTTTTTGCGCGAGCGCCGCTCCCCCTATGTCCGCAGCTCAGTTCTTCTTCAGGAACTTGTCGATGTTTGCCGGGGTCACAAGCTGGAACGGCACGTAGACCTTGTGCTCGACCTTCTCGCCCTTGGACAGTTTCAGCGCCGCGTCCAGCGCGCCCGCGCCCTGGCCGGCCGCGTCCTGGAACACGGTTGCGTCGAGGTCGCCGGCCTGCATGGCCGCCAGCGCGTCCTGCGTGGCGTCGACGCCACCGACGACAACCGACTTCATGTCGATGTTGGCGGCCTTCATCGCCTGGATGGCGCCGATGGCGCTTTCGTCATTGTTGGCGATGACGCCGTCGAACTTCTTGCCGGTCGACAGCCAGTTGGTCATCAGGTTCTGCGCCTCGTCGCGGTTCCAGTTCGAGGTCTGCTTGTCGATGATCTTGATGAAGCTGCAGTCCGGCGTGGCGATCACCTCTTCGATGTCCTTGGTGCGCTGCACGGCGGCCTGGTTGGAAAGCTCGCCCATGATCACATAGACATTGGCTTCCTTCTTGCCGGCTTCCTTGAACAGGCGGCAGACTTCCTTGGTCTCGAGCGTGCCGGAATCGGCTTCGTTCGAGGCGACGAAGGCCTGGTTGTCGGGCAGCGAGTTCACATTGACCGGCTCGCGGTTGACATAGACCAGCGGGATCTTGGCGGCAGCCGCAGCGTCCGACATCGCCTGCGTGGCGGACGTATCGACCGGGTTGACGATGATGGCGTCGACGCCCGAAGCCGCGAAGTTCTTGATCTGGTCGAGCTGCTTGGCAACGTCGTTCTGTGCGTCTTCGACCTGCAGTTCGACGCCGCTCATGCCCTTGGCCTGGGCGATCATGCCGTTGCGCAGCACGGTGAGGAAGTTGTCATCGAACTTGGCCATCGATACGCCGATCTTGGCGGCAAAAGCCGATGAACTCATCAGCGCCGCGAAGGCGACGCCCAAAAGCAGTTTCTTCATTGTATCTCTCCTCCACGTTTGGTGTCCGGTTGCACCGATTTATCCGGAATCCCCGATCTCCCCGGGGAATCTCTCCCTGATATCGCTTCGCTCCGTGTGGCATTCCCTGTCTGGGCTGGAACGCCAAGCCTCCGCTTAAAACAGACGTTCCGGAACGAAAGAACCAAAATGTACAGTTGGTGAAATATTTATTCCATTCCAGCGGAACGTCAAGGGCGATTCCGTGGCCTACCTCGGGATTTTCGGATCGCTCTGATGGATTCTATCATTTCCGGCGGCTGTTCCCGTCGGCGAAAGGTCAGATATTTTCCGGCAGATAGATGTCGAAGGGCAGGAAGGTCTGGCCAGGCGCGTTGGCCGCGCCGGCTTCGATGGCATGCACCATCCGATCGACCAGTTCGCGGCAGAGCGCGGCCAGCGGCGTCGAGATCACCATGGTGAGGATATTGTCGGCGAGCGCCGCGCGCGACTCGGCGTTGATCTCGTTGCAGACGACCACCGGCATATTTGCGGGCCTTGCCGTCCGCAGCGCCGAGACAGCGCCTTCCATGCCACCGCCCGCGACGTAGCAGCCGGCAAGATCCGGATAACGCGCCAGGAGATCGATCATCGCATCATGGGTTACCTGGTTCGCTTCCAGATTGACCAGCGTTTCCAGCACGCTGAAGTCGGGCGCATGCTCGCGAAAGAAAGAGCGGAAGCCGATCTCGCGCAACTCGTGGCCATGGAAGCGATGGCTGCCGACGAAGAGGGCGACCTTGCCAGGCCGCCGCGCCGCCCTGGCGATCATCCAGGCCGCGGTGCGGCCGACCTTGCGGTTATCGAGGCCGACATAGCCCTCGCGGATACCGGCGGCAAAATCGGACAGCAGCGAGAAGACCGGTTGCCCTCTCGCCTTCAACGCCTCGACCGCCGCCGTCAGGGTCGGATGGTCCGGGCCGACAACGGCGATGGCCCTCGATCTTGCCGCCAGCCTGCGCATCTGGGCGGCGATCTCGTCGGGGACAAGGGAACTGGCGAAGTCGATGGTTGCGGCGCCGCGGAACCGCTGCGATTGCGACACCGCCAGTTCGAGCTCGGCTGCGAAATCGCCGTAGAAGACATCGTTGCCTCGCAAGAGCAGGAAGCCGAGCCGGTACTCCGGCAATTCATGGCGCATCCGCTGCTTGATCAGGCCGGCCGCGTGATAGCCGATCTCGGTCGCGGTTTCATAGACGCGTCGCGCGGTCTCCTCACGCACCGGCAGGCGATTGTTGAGCACGCGGTCCACCGTGGCGACGCTGACGCCGGAGATGCGCGCCAGATCTGTAATGGTCGGCCGTTTCGCCATGATCGTCCTCGGTTCCGTTTGGCGGCACGATACATCATTCTGATAGGAAATGATAGAAACTATCTTTGTGATATTGAGTCTATCATGGGCAAGCGGTATTTTCAGGATGGAAGGCATATGGGCCACCGGCATTCGCCTGGGCGAGTGCCTTGCCGAGGAGGCAATCATGACCGCTGCGCCGTCCCGGCGTGACTACAGCCTGATCGGCCGCGACGCCAAACTCGCCGTGGAAAACGGCCTGTCCGCGGCCGAGTGGTATCACACCGATGTGTCCCGCAAGCAGATGAAGGAACTGATGCAGCGCTCCGACGGGCCGGCGATCCGCGACACCGCGATCTGGCTCGCCGCGCTCATCGCCAGCGGCGCCGGCGGTGCCTGGTTCTGGGGCAGTTGGTGGTGTGTGCCGTTCTTCTTCGTCTACGGCGTCCTCTACGGTTCATCGACGGATTCACGCTGGCACGAATGCGGCCACGGCACGGCGTTCCGGACACAATGGATGAACGATGCGGTCTATCAGATCGCCTGCTTCATGATCATGCGCAATCCGGTGACCTGGCGCTGGAGCCACACGCGCCATCACACCGACACCATCATCGTCGGCCGCGATCCGGAAATTTCGGTCATGCGGCCGCCGGACCTGGTGCGTGCCCTCCTAGGCTTTGTCGGCGTGCTCGATGCCTGGCACGCGATGTCGGACATGCTGCGCAACGCCGCCGGCAACATCAGCGCCGCCGAAAAGACCTTCATTCCCGAGCAGGAACAGGGCAAGGCGATCCGCATCGCCCGCATATGGACCGCGATCTATGCTGTAACAATCGCTCTGGCGCTCTATTCCGGCTCGTTCCTGCCCTTGATGCTGGTCGGCCTGCCCAGGCTCTATGGCGCCTGGCATCATGTCATGGTCGGCCTGCTGCAGCATGGCGGGCTGGCCGACAATGTCATCGACCATCGGCTGAACAGCCGCACCGTCTACATGAACCCGATCAGCCGCTTCATCTACTGGAACATGAACTACCATGTGGAGCATCACATGTTCCCGATGGTGCCCTATCACGCGCTGCCCAGGCTGCATGAACTCATCAAGCACGATCTGCCGGCGCCGACGCCGTCGATCCTGGCCGGCTACCGCGAGATGATCCCGGTCTTCCTGCGACAGCTGCGCAACGAGGACTATTTCCTCAAGCGCGAACTGCCGCCGACCGCCAGGCCGTACCGCGAGGAATTCCACGGCGATGCCGTCGCCGCAGCAGCGGAATGATCGCGTCGAACCAACTAGACTCTTTGTTTCAGCGCAATTCCCTAGGGAATTGCTTTTGGGAGGACCGAATGAGCGACTGGGTCGAGGCCTGTGCTGCCGACGACATCGATGAAGAGGATGTGATGCGCTTCGACCATGGCGGGCGCACCTTCGCCGTCTATCGCAGCCCCGACGACGAATATTTCGCCACGGACGGGCTTTGCACGCACGAGAAGGTGCATCTGGCCGACGGTCTGGTGATGGACGACGTCATCGAATGCCCCAAGCACAACGGCCGCTTCAACTACAAGACCGGCGCGGCCAGGGGCGCCCCGGCCTGCGTCAACCTGAAAACCTATCCGGTCAAGGTCGACGCCGGCAAAGTGCTCGTCCAGATCGGATGACGGAGATGGCGCGGGGAATGATCATCATCGGTGCCGGCGAATGCGGCGGGCGGGCAGCGCTCACGCTGCGCGACCTCGGCTATGGCGGGCCGGTGACGCTGGTCGGCGACGAGCCGCATCCGCCCTACGAACGCCCGCCTCTGTCCAAGGAGGCGATGGCCGGCGACGCGCCGGAAATCAAGGCGATCGCCAGCGATGCGATGCTGGCCGAGAAGTCGATCCGGCATATCCATTCCGTCCAGGCCGTAGCGATCGATCGCGCGGCGCATAATGTGCGCCTGTCAAACGGTTCGGTGCTGCCTTACGACAAGCTCCTGCTGGCGACCGGCTCGACCCCGCGCAAGCTGCCGATGCCTGGCCTTGGCGCGCGCTGCGTGTACCTCAGAACCCTCGCCGATGCGCTGGCCATTCGCGGCCATCTCAGCGCCGGAAACCGCATTGCCGTCATCGGCGGCGGCTTCATCGGCCTCGAACTCGCCGCCGCTTCCCGCAAGCTCGGCGCCTTGGTCACCGTCATCGAGGCACAGCCGCGCATCCTGATGCGTGGCGTTCCGGCCGAGATCGCCGAAATCATCCATCAGGCGCATGTCACCGAAGGCGTCGACATACTGTGCGGCGACGGTATCGCTTCCATCGCCGACGACGGCAGGCAAGTGCGCGTGACGCTTGCCGGCGGGCGCGAAATCACTGCCGATCTTGCCATTATAGGCATCGGCGCCGTGCCGGTGACCGGGCTCGCTGCCGAAGCCGGCCTGGCCATCGACAATGGCGTCGCGGTCGATACCGAGCTGCGCAGCAGCGATCCCGACATCTTTGCCGCCGGCGACTGCTGTTCGTTCCCGCTCGCCGTCTATGGCGGGCGCCGCGTGCGGCTCGAGGCCTGGCGCAATGCGCAGGAGCAAGGCGCGCTTGCCGCGAAAAACATGCTCGGCGCCGGCGAGGCGCATGCGGCGGTGCCGTGGTTCTGGTCGGATCAGTACGGACTCACCCTGCAGATCGCTGGGCTTTCGGACGAAGGCAAAAGCACTGTGCGCCGCGATCTCGGGGACGGCGCCTTCATCCTCTTCCATCTGGCCGAGGACGGCAGGCTCGTGGCGGCCAGCGGCATCGGCCCCGGCAACGCGGTCGCCCGCGACATCCGGCTGGCCGAAATGCTGATCGGCAAGCAAGCCAAGCCGGCGCCGGAAGCGCTGGGATCACAGGCCGTCAAGCTGAAATCGTTGCTCGCGGCGTGAAACGATCTAGAACAGCGCCTTCAGCTCCGGCAGCTTGTCGTTGACCAGCCAGCCGTAATAATTCTCCTCCGGCAGTCTTTCCGGCTCGCCCGCGGCATGGCGCTTGTCGTTTTCCGCCTTCAGCGCGTAGGCGCGCTGCTCCGGATTGCCGACATTGTAGAGCGTGGCGGTCAGCCCCGGATTGCCCGAAATGTCGAAGCCGGCGATGCTCTTGTAGGCATCGATGGATTTCCTGATCGTCGCGGCGACATAAGGCAGCGTCAGGTCGGGATCCATGATGGTCTTGTAGACCGAATTGGGGTCGCCGACATCGAGCTTCGGCAGGCCCGACACCTTGTGCACGAGATCGCTCATCTGCAGCGCGGTCAGCGGGTTGAGCTGGCCGAGCCCGAAAGTCTGCCCGGCATAGTAGGGCTGGAAGAAGGTGGCGCCGAAACGGTCGTCGGGAAAGTCCTCGCCGCCGACGTTCTTGCCGCGAAACGAATGGTTCCAGACCTGTTCGCGGCATTCCCACAGGTCGTAGCTATCCGACATCCCGGCGCATTTCTTGAATTCCGGCCGCTGCACGAAATCGGTGATGTCCTCGCCGTCATAGGCGAAGGACAGCTTGCTGGAGAGATAGGAGATCGCCTTGACGTAATAGGTCTGCAGCCGGTCATAGGCGTCGACATTGTAGGTGTGCTCGCCGACGATGGCGCCGACGATATGCATCGGATCGATGCCATAGGCGGCAGCGGCCTTCTTGATCTTGCCGCGCAGGTCTGGGTCGTTCTGCAGCAAGGCATAGACCTTGCGGTATTTCGCCTGGAACGTGGTGTTGGTTGCCTGCGTGCGCCGGCTCGAGGCGCCGGGAATGTCGGGCTGCTCGGCGTTGCGGTTTCCCGGCGGCACCAATGTCGCCGCATCGGCGGCGAACAGCGTCGCCGCCAGCGTCAAGCCGAGAATGACCAGAATGAGTTTTTTCATGCGCCGCCGCCTAGAGGTATTGCCGCGCAAACTAGGGTAGTGCTCTGGGTCGAGTCGAGAGCGCCCCTTCACCCGGCAGGTCGAAAGGTGGCCAGATGGTACCATCTGGCCACACATGATTGTTCTGCCGGTTGCCTGAACCGGCGCCGGACCAGCCGGCGCCGTGCTTTAAAGGATGAATCGCGACAAATCTGTGTTTCGCGAGAGGTCGCCGACATGCTTTTCCACATAGGCGGCGTCGATGGTGACCGATGTGCCGTTGCGGTCTGGCGCGTCAAACGAAATCTCGTCCAGCACCCGCTCCATCACCGTCTGCAACCGCCGGGCGCCGATATTCTCGACACTGTCATTGAGGTCGACGGCAATGCCGGCCAGTGAATCGATGGCGTCGTCGGTGAAGGTCAGGTCGACCCCCTCGGTCTTCATCAGCGCGATATACTGCTTGATCAGGCTCGCTTCCGTCTCGGTCAGGATGCGGACGAAATCCTGCTTCTCCAGGGCCTGCAGTTCGACGCGGATAGGCAGGCGGCCCTGCAGTTCCGGCAACAGGTCGGACGGCTTCGAGACATGGAACGCGCCCGAGGCGATGAACAGTATGTGGTCCGTCTTCACCGGTCCGTATTTGGTCGCCACCGTGGTGCCCTCGACCAGCGGCAGCAGGTCGCGCTGCACGCCTTCGCGCGACGGGCCGCCGGAAATGTCGGATCTCGCCGCGATCTTGTCGATCTCGTCGAGGAAGACGATGCCGTCATTTTCCGTTGCGTCGAGCGCCCGGCGAACCACCTCGTCCTGGTCGAGCAGCTTGTCGGACTCGTCGCTGACCAGCAGATCGTAGGATTCCTTCACCGTTGTCTTGCGCGACTTGGTCTTCTTGCCGCCCATCGCCTTCGACAGCATGTCGTTGATGTTCAGCACGCCAATATTGGCGCCCGGCATGCCGGGGATCTCGAAGCCGGGCATGCCGCCATTGCCGGTATCGGCCACTTCGATCTCGATTTCCTTGTCGTCGAGTTCACCGTCGCGCAGCTTCTTGCGGAAGCTGTCGCGCGTCGCCGGGCTGGCGGTCTTGCCGACCAGCGCTTCCAGCACGCGTTCCTCGGCATTGACGTGGGCGCGCGCCTTGACGTCCTCGCGCATCTTTTCGCGGACGAGGCCGATGGCGATCTCGACCAGGTCGCGGATGATCTGCTCGACGTCACGGCCGACATAGCCGACCTCGGTGAACTTGGTGGCCTCGACCTTGACGAAAGGCGCGCCGGCCAGCCGCGCCAGGCGGCGCGAGATCTCGGTCTTGCCGACGCCGGTCGGCCCGATCATCAGGATGTTCTTCGGCATCACCTCTTCGCGCATCTGGCCTTCCAGCTGCTGGCGGCGCCAGCGGTTGCGCAAGGCGATGGCCACGGCGCGCTTGGCGTCCTTCTGGCCGATGATGAAGCGGTCGAGTTCCGAAACGATTTCGCGGGGAGAAAATGTGCTCATATCACTAAATTCCACTTTGCCACTGCTTGATGGCCTCGAACGGATGCAGCAGCATGATCACGTTGAGTGTCAGATTGTCCCGGATGAGATAGCCGGTACCCAGTTCGAAAAGGACGGCGAGGCTGACGATCACCCATATAGGTAGCCTTCGCGCCATCACAAATCCCAGCACCATGGCCAGTGTGTCGGACACCGAATTGATGATGCTGTCGCCGTAATAGTCGAGCGAGATGGTGCCTGCGCGGTAGCGGTCGATGATGAACGGGCTGTTCTCCAGCAGCTCCCAGCCGCCCTCGATGAGGACGGCGAAGGCCAGCCGCAGGCCGATCGGCGAACGCGGAAACAGGAACCTCGCCAAGGCATAGAACAGGAAGCCGTGGATGATGTGCGAGAAGGTGTACCAGTCGGAAATGTGCTGGGAATTCTCCGAACTGTTCACCACGCCATGCCAGAGTTTGACATAGCCGCAGGTGCAGATCGGCGTCCGGCCCATCAAATAGAGCGTCACGGCCTGGCCGATGATCAGGCCGGCAACGATCAGCAATCCCATCCGCCAGCTGTTTTCGTAGGCCGAGAGGTTTTTGTCCTCGCCGGATGCATTCATGCTTTATTGCCCCTCTTCCGCATCGTCCTCGGCGTCGCCTTCTCCGGCATCGATCGCCATCAGCACGACGTCGCCGTAGACCGATTGCCTGCGGTCTATGGCCCGGAATCCGGCTTTTTCATAGGCGCGGATGGCCCTGATGTTGGCGGGGTTGGGGTCAATGATGACGCGGGGCACACCTTCCTCGAACAGATCCTCGATAAACTGTCTGGCGATGGCCGAGCCATGGCCGATGCCCACCAGCTCCGGCGGCCCGATCGACAAATCGATGCCGAGCGTGCCGAACGGCTGGTCGGCATAGGGATGGTCGTCTTCCAGATGCGGGTCGTAGCTCTGCAGATAGGCGATCGGCTTGCCGTCGAGTTCCACGATCAGCGGCTCGACCGAGATCGAGTCGATATGATCGCGAATCTCGGCGATTTCCGTCTCCGGATCGTTCCACCACTCGGCCAGGTGCGGCTGGGCAAGCCAGCCGGCGATCATCGGCAGGTCTTTTTCGGTCACCGGCCGAAAATCGTAGCTAGCTTCTTGTTTGGCCATGATCTTCTCCGAAAACCGGGCTCCACTTTTCGCTTACGCGGTCCTGCGGTTCGGGATCATGGCCCGCCTTCTCAGGCGGCATCGAGCGTTTCGACAACAAAGTTGTTGTTGGTGTAGACGCAGATGTCGGAGGCGATCTGCATCGCCTTGCGGGCGATCTCCTCGGCATCCTTGTCGGTGTCCATCAGCGCCCGTGCCGCGGCCAGCGCGTAATTGCCGCCCGAACCGATGGCCATGACCCCATGTTCGGGTTCGAGCACGTCGCCGGTGCCGGTCAGCGCCAGCGAGACCGACTTGTCGGCCACCAGCATCATCGCCTCCAGCCGGCGCAGATAGCGGTCGGTGCGCCAGTCCTTGGCGAGCTCGACGCAGGCGCGCGTCAGCTGGTCGGGATATTGCTCGAGCTTGGCTTCCAGCCGTTCCAGCAGCGTGAAGGCGTCCGCGGTGGCGCCGGCAAAACCGGCAATCACATTGCCGCCCTTGCCGATGCGGCGCACCTTGCGGGCATTGCCCTTCATGATGGTCTGGCCAAGGCTGACCTGGCCGTCGCCGGCGATCACCACCTTGTTGCCCTTGCGCACCGTCACGATGGTCGTGGCGTGCATGGTCAGATTATCAGACATTTATTGGCTCCGATTCGCGCGATCCCAAAAGGCGATTGGCGCGGTACGAGTGATTTTATCGGCCATATGTATGCATGGGACCAATGATTGCAAATCGCCTCTCCGGCAAGGCCGATACCGCTGTCCGAGGCAACTGGCAATCGCCGGATCATGCTGATAGAAGGCTTTCGTTTTCAAGCCGGTGAATGTTCGAAGCTCGTCTCTACAGCTTTGAAACCCTGAGACAAGGACAAGGTCATGGCGCCCCGTTCCGCCGAAGCCAGCCGCAAGACCAAGGAAACCGACATCTCGGTGTCGGTCCACGTCGACGGTTCGGGCAATTCCGATATCGCCACGGGTGTCGGCTTCTTCGACCATATGCTCGACCAGCTCTCGCGCCATTCGCTGATCGACATGACGGTGAGGGCCAAGGGCGACCTGCACATAGACGACCACCACACGGTCGAGGACACCGGCATTGCGCTCGGCCAGGCCTTGACCAAGGCGCTGGGCGAACGGCGCGGCATCATGCGCTACGCCTCGATCGACCTTGCCATGGACGAGACGCTGACGCGCGCGGCGATCGACGTGTCCGGCCGGCCCTTCCTGGTCTGGAACGTGTCCTTCTCGTCGCCCAAGATCGGCACCTTCGACACCGAGCTGGTGCGGGAATTCTTCCAGGCGCTGGCCCAAAATGCCGGCATCACGCTGCATGTCACCAACCATTATGGCGCCAACAACCACCACATCGCCGAGACCTGCTTCAAGGCGGTGGCGCGCGCGCTGCGTGCAGCACTCGAGCCCGACCCGCGCCAGCCGGACGCGGTTCCCTCCACCAAGGGATCGTTGAAGGGATAGGCCATGGCCACCTATGTCGTGATGGAACCGCCCGGCCGCAGCGAGAAGGTCGACACAACGGCCTTTGTCCGCGACGGCTTCACCTGGCTCGGCCTGCTGGTGCCGCCGCTATGGCTTGCCTGGCACCGGTTGTGGATCGAGGCCGGACTTGCCTTCGTCGTCATGGCCCTGCTTTCGATGGCTGGCCAGAACCTTGGCCTTGGATGGGCGAGTTCGCTGCTGTCGACGCTGGTTTCGTTCTATGTCGGCCTGGAGGGGCAGGGGTTGCGCATCGCGGCCCTGCGCCGCCGCGGCTGGCATGAATGGGGCGTGGTTCAGGCCGGCCGGCTCGATGATGCCGACATCCGCTATGCGCTGGAGGTCGAGGGGCACGCGGAGGAAGCCGCGCCGCCGCCGCGTATCGTCCCTGACGCCGCCCTCGCCCGTCCCGCACAGCCGGGCATGGCATTGGGCCTGACCCATATCCCGGGAAGACCCTGACATGCGGGTAGCAATCATCGACTACGGCTCGGGCAATCTGCGCTCGGCCACCAAGGCCTTCGAGCGCGCCGCGCGCGAAGCCGGCATATCGGCCGAAATCGACCTGACGGCCGATGCCGGCCGGGTGCGCACGGCCGACCGCATCGTCCTGCCCGGCGTCGGCGCCTATGCCGACTGCGCGGCCGGCCTGCGCGCCGTCGACGGCATGTGGGAAGCCGTCGAGGACGTCGCGATCGCCAAGGGCCGGCCCTTCCTCGGCATCTGCGTCGGCATGCAGCTGATGTCTGAGCGCGGCCTGGAAAAGACCATCACCCATGGCTTCGGCTGGATATCGGGCGACGTCAAGGAGATCACGCCCAGCGATCCGGCGCTGAAGATCCCGCAGATCGGCTGGAACACGATCGAGCTCAGGCGCCAGCACCCGCTGTTTGCCGGCATTCCGACCGGCGCAGCGGGGCTGCACGCCTATTTCGTCCATTCCTACCATCTCGACGCGAAAAAGCCGGACGAGGTTCTGGCAGTCGCCGACTATGGTGGCCCGGTGACGGCGGCCGTCGCCCGCGACAATCTCGTCGGCACGCAGTTCCATCCGGAGAAGAGCCAGGCGCTGGGTTTGGCGCTGATCACCAATTTCCTGCGCTGGAGGCCTTAGAGCATGATCCCGAAAAGTGGACCGGTTTTCGTTGAGGGTGCCTGAATCGTGATCCTGTTCCCTGCCATCGACCTCAAGGACGGCCAATGTGTGCGCCTGAAGCACGGCGACATGGCGACCGCGACCATCTACAACGATGATCCCGCCGCGCAGGCAAAGGCCTTCGAGGACCAGGGCTTCGAATGGCTGCACGTCGTCGACCTCAACGGTGCCTTCAAGGGCCAGAGCGTCAACAGCGCGGCGGTCGGCGCGATCCTCAAGGCGACGAAGAACCCGGTGCAGCTCGGCGGCGGCATCCGCACGCTGGCGCAGATCGAGGACTGGCTCGATCGGGGGCTGGCCCGCGTCATCCTCGGAACGGTGGCGGTGCGCGATCCCGATCTGGTCAGGCAGGCCTGCAAGGCTTTCCCGGGCAAGGTGGCCGTCGGCATCGACGCCAAGGGCGGCAAGGTGGCGGTCGAGGGCTGGGCCGAGGCGTCGAGCCTCGGTGTCGTCGAGCTGGCGAGGAAATTCGAGGGCGCCGGCGTGGCCGCCATCATCTACACCGACATCGACCGCGACGGCGTGCTGACCGGCATCAACTGGGACGCCACCATCGACCTCGCCGAGGCCGTATCGATCCCGGTCATCGCTTCGGGCGGCCTCGCCTCGATCGCCGACATCGTGCGCATGACCATGCCCGACGCGCAGAAGCTCGAAGGCGCCATCTCCGGCCGCGCGCTCTATGACGGCCGTATCGATCCGGCCGAGGCGCTGGCGATCCTGAAGGGTCGGCCGGCGGCGGAGGCCAAGTCGTGAAGATCACCATTATCCTGGCCTCCTATGACAGCGGCCACTATCACGGCGGCATGGGCCAAGGTCCGGACGCGCTGATTGCAGGCGGCCTGGTCGACGCCCTGACCATTGCCGGTCACGAGGTCGCGGTCGCGGATATCGGCAGGGTCGGTGACGACCAGGAGCGCGAGATCGCAACCGGCTTTGCCGTCTGCAACGCCGTCTCGGGCGAGGTCCGCATTGCCATCGACAGGGGACGGTTCCCCATCGTGCTCGCCGGAAACTGCCTGACGTCAGCCGGCGCGGTCGCCGGCGAGGGTGCCGATGCGATCATCTGGGCCGACCAGCATGGCGATCTCAACACGCCCGAGACCTCCATATACGGTTTTCTCGACGGCATGGCGCTGGCGACCGTGCTTGGCTTGTGCTGGCGCCCGATGGCAGGGGCCATTCCGGGCTTCAAGCCGATCGATCCATCGCGCTGCGTGCTCGTCAATGCCCGCGATCTCGATGCGGCCGAGGAAGAACTCCTCAAGACCTTGCCGGTCATCCGCACCGAATGTCCGGGCGTGGGATCGGCGACCGCAAGGCTGAAGGCCGCCGGCGCCAAAAGCGTGCACATGCATCTCGATCTCGACGTTCATGATCCCAAGGAGCTGCAGGCCAATCGCTACGTCACGTCAGGCGGGCCAAGCCCCGGACAATTGCGCGACGCGGCCTGCGCCATGGCGCTTGCCGTTCCGGTCGTTGGCATCACTATTTCCGCTTACGATCCGGCTTTCGATGCGCAGGCTGAGGTGCCGCCGCGGGTCGGACGGCTGCTCAACGATCTCATCGCCACGATAGAGGGCCGCTGATGCTGAAAGCCCGCGTCATCCCATGCCTCGACGTCAAGGACGGCCGCGTCGTCAAGGGCGTCAACTTCGTCGACCTCATCGACGCCGGCGACCCGGTCGAGGCTGCCAAGGCCTATGACGCCGCCGGTGCCGACGAGCTCTGCTTTCTCGACATCACGGCTTCATCGGACAACCGTGAAACCATCTTCGATGTCATCGCCCGCACCGCCGAGCAGTGCTTCATGCCGCTGACCGTCGGCGGCGGCGTGCGCCAGGTCGCCGACATCAGGAAGCTGCTTCTGGCCGGCGCCGACAAGGTGTCGATCAACACGGCGGCGGTGAAGAACCCGGATTTCGTCGCCGAAGCCGCCGACAAGTTCGGCAACCAGTGCATCGTCGTCGCCATCGACGCCAAGAAGGTCTCAGGTGCCGGCGAGGCCGACCGCTGGGAGATCTTCACCCATGGCGGGCGCGAAAAGACCGGCATCGACGCGATCGAATTCGCCCGCAAAATGGTCGATCGCGGCGCCGGCGAGATCCTGCTGACCTCGATGGACCGCGACGGCACCAAGGCCGGCTACGACATCGCGCTGACGCGTGCGATCGCTGACGCGGTGCGCGCGCCGGTCATCGCTTCGGGTGGCGTCGGCACGCTGGATCACCTGGTCGAAGGCATTCGCGACGGCCATGCCGGCGCGGTGCTGGCGGCCTCCATCTTCCACTTCGGCACCTACACAATCGCCCAGGCCAAGGCGCATATGGCCGCGGCGGGGTTGCCGATGCGGCTGGACTCCTCGGGCGATCGGCCCTAGAGCCTGTCCGGCTAAGAAAAGGGCCTAGGCGCCATGGCTGAATTTTCGTTCTCCGATCTGGAGACAATCATCAGGGACCGCGCCCATTCCGGCGACCCGGAGTCCTGGACGGCGAAACTGTTCGCGCGCGGCATCGACAAGGCGGCCCAGAAGCTTGGCGAGGAGGCGGTCGAGACGGTGATTGCCGCCGTCAAGGGCGACAGACAGGGCCTCGTTTCCGAAAGTGCCGATCTTATATATCATTGGCTCGTCGTTCTCGGCCTCTCGGGTGTTCCGTTGAGTGACGTGCTCAAGGAGCTCGAAAGCCGCACCGGGCGTTCGGGCATCGCCGAGAAGGCGTCACGGCCCAAGGGCTGACCGCGAGGGAGGGCAGGTATCTCGATGGATCAGCTCGCGCCAACCGAGAAATATTCCCCCTTTCGTTTCTTCTCGGCCGAGCAATGGTCGCAATTTCGCGCCGATACGCCACTGACGCTGAGCGAAGACGAGTTCCGCCGCCTGCGTTCGCTCAACGATCCGGTCGACCTCGAGGAGGTCAAGCGCATCTATCTGTCGCTGTCGCGGCTTCTGTCCGCCCATGTCGAGGCGAGCCAGCTCTTGTTCCGGCAGCGCCAGGCCTTCTTCAACGCCGTCGATATCGTCAAAACGCCGTTCATCATCGGCATCGCCGGCTCCGTCGCCGTCGGCAAATCGACCACCGCGCGCGTGCTGAAGGAGCTTCTGGCACGCTGGCCTTCGAGCCCCAAGGTCGATCTCATCACCACCGATGGCTTCCTTTTGCCCAATGAGGTGCTGCGCCGCGAGAACCTGATGGAACGCAAGGGCTTTCCCGACAGTTACGACGTCGGCGCGCTGCTGCGTTTCCTCTCAGGCATCAAGTCGGGGCTGCCCGATGTCCGCGCGCCCGTCTATTCGCACCTTACCTATGACGTCATTCCCGGCGAGTTCGTCACCATCGACCGGCCCGATATCCTGATCTTCGAAGGCATCAATGTCCTGCAGCCGGGCAAACTGCCGCAGGACGGCAAGATCGTGCCCTTCCTGTCCGATTTTTTCGACTTCGCCATCTATATCGATGCCGACGAGAAGCTGATCCACGAATGGTACATCTCGCGCTTCATGCGGCTGCGCGAGACCGCCTTTCGCAATCCGGACTCGTTCTTCCATCGCTACTCGCAGCTTTCAGAGGAAGCGGCGCGCGCCATTGCCGAAGGCCTGTGGTCCAACATCAATCTGAAGAATTTGCGCGAGAACATCCTGCCGACGCGCGCCCGCGCCGACCTCATCCTGCGCAAGGGCGCCGACCATCTGGTCCAGGAAGTGGCGCTGCGCAAACTTTAGACTGGCCGGATACCGAAGTGGCGGCCCCGCCTCCGGCAGGTCCGCCACCTCGACGTTCATCTCATCCGCATCGCGGCTCAGCCATTGGCGAACGGCACCGCGACGTAGAGCTGGCTGCCGTCGCGTTCGACCAAAAGCAGCACCGACTTGCGGCCCGCCTTGCTGGCCTGCGCGATCGCCTGCGTGACCTGCTTGGCGCTCTTCACCGGGGCCTGGTTGACGGCGACGATGACATCGCCGGGCTGAATGCCGGCAGCGGCGGCAGCCTTGTCGGGGCTGACGCGCGCAACCACCGCGCCATGCTCGTTGGCGGCGAGGTTCATTTCCTGGCGAATGTCGGGCGTGATGTCCATCAGGCCAAGTCCGATCGCCGGCGCGCGGGAGCCCTGCTCGGCGCTCGGCGTGCCGGAATCGTCCGCCGATGCCGTCTTCACATCGTCGCTGTTTTGCCCGACGTCGACGGAAATCTGCATGGCCTTGCCCTTACGCCAGACATCAAGCGTTTCCTTGGCGCCGGGCGCGACATCGGCGACGGCTCGTGACAGGTCCTTGGGATCCTTCACGTCCTGTCCGGCGAAGCCGGTGATGACGTCGCCGGCCTCGACGCCGGCGCTGGCGGCGGGCGAGCTGTCATTGACCTTCGAAACCAGCGCGCCGCCGGGATGATCGAGTCCGATGGCGCTAGCCACGTCCGGCGTCACCTCTTGGATCTCGACGCCGAGATAGCCGTACTGGATGGAACCGTCCTTCATCAGCTTGGCGACGACCTTTTGTGCCTGGTCCGACGGGATGGCGAAGCCGACGCCGACACTGCCGCCATTGGGCGAATAGATCGCCGTGTTGATGCCAACGACATTGCCGTTCACATCCACGAGCGGGCCACCGGAATTGCCATGGTTGATCGGCGCGTCGATCTGGATGAAGTCGTCGAACGGCCCGCTATGCAGGTCGCGGCCGCGTGCCGAAACGATGCCGGCGGTGACCGTGGTGCCGATGCCGAACGGATTGCCGATCGCCAGAACCTGGTCGCCGGTCATCAGCCTGTCGGAATCGCCCCATTTGACCGTCGGCAAGGGCTTGTCGGATTTGACCTTGAGCACGGCGAGGTCGTTCTTGGCGTCGCGGCCGACAAGCTTGGCGGGAAGTTCGGTGCCGTCATCGAGCGTCACCTTGATCGAAGAGGCGCCGTCGACGACGTGGTTGTTGGTGACGATGGTGCCATCGGCACCGACGATGAAGCCGGAACCGAGCGCCTCGGCGCGCGGGGCCTGTTGAGGCGGCGTCTGCGGAGCGGGCATGCCCTGGTCACCGAAGAACTGGCGGAAATACTGGTCGAATGGCGAGTTGCCGAGAGGCATGCCGTCATCGGCGCCTGCCGGCTGCGCCTTCATGATGGTGGTGACCGTGACCACCGCCGGCTTGTCGGCCGCCACGATCGGCGCGAACGAGCCGTTCGGGGCCGTTATTCCGGCAACCGGGGTCTGGGTTGTCGCGACAATTTTGCTGACGCCGGTGCTGTTCGCGCTCTGGGCGAACGAGACGACGACGGGGGAGATGATCAGCGCAGCGCCCAGCAGGGCGGCGACGCGATGCCTACGAAGAATACCGAGAGGTGACATGGTCGTTCTGTCCGGGCGAGGGTTGATCCGGCGCCGCGGGCATCTTGGGAGGAAGCGCCCGTCGGCGTGTCGACGACCGGGTTGCCTGTCTCGCCGTACATGGCGGCCGGCCGGATCGACACCTTGCTATCTAGGGTGCCGATCGGCTCGAATTAGGGTTTTGGGCCGACCTTACGAAGATTTAATTCAAGGAGCGCTCACGGATCGTCATGCCGGCGCAGATAGTCGGTGGCAATCTCACGCATCCGCTTGCCGTCGAAACTCGGCCCATGGCCGCCATGGCCGATGCGGATCGGCAGGTCTAGCAGCCGCCGCATGGTGCTGACATAGGCGGCCCGGTCGGAATCCGGCAGCGAGTCGATCAGCGTGTCGTCGTAGATGGCGTCGCCGCTGAAAAACAGCCCGTCGGCCTCGTCGAACAGCGCGATCGAATCCGGTGAATGCCCGGGCAGGTGCAGCACGCGCAATTGCCGGTCGCCGAGATCGACCACGTCGCCCTCGTCCAGCGTCCGCGTCAGCGGCGCCGAGGGGATCTTGTAGTCGGCGGCCTTCCAGCCCGGCGCCGGCAATTTCGACACGGCGCCTTCGAGGTCATGGAACATCCAGGCATAGGTCGCCGCCTCATCCATGCTCTCGAATTGGGTCGCGCTCATCCTCGGTCCGGCCCGCCACGGGAACTCATGAAGCGAGCCGACATGGTCGAGATGGATATGCGTGGCGACGACCAGCAGCGGTTTGCCCCGCGGCGTCTCGATCTGCGGCGCCAGCGGACAGATGCCCATGCCGGTGTCGACCAAAAGGTCGGCGTCGCGGCCACGCAGATGCCAGATGTTGGCGCGCACATAGTCATGCACGAACGGCTCTGTCAGCATCGTCGTCCTGTCGTCGACGATGCTCTTGCTGAACCAGGAAGCCTGCATCAGACGAAAGGCTTCCCGACCTTGTATTTTTCCGGCACCAGCCGCTTGAGGTAGGCCATGCCGGCCTCGGACAGCTGGTTGACGTCGGGCTTCATGAAATCGTCCGGCATGTGGCGGGTCTTGCCGGCGACGTTCTTCAGCGGCACCTTCTTCAGCACCGTCTTTGTGCCGTCATATTGCAGCGCCACCGAGCCGCCGCCCTGTTCGGCGACGGAGACGGCGAAGGCGCCGGCATCGAAGGCCTCCTGCGCGTCGACAGCGCTGATGGCGCCGACATAGCCGCGCGGCATGTAGCCGAGCGCGTCGACGCGGGCCCGCTTGCCCGGCAGGCCTTCGGCCAACGCGCGTTCGAGGGCCGCCGGCAGATCGCTGCCAGACAATTTGACGTTGCCATGTGCGTCGCGCTCGAGCTTCTCCGGCGGCACCAGGCTTTCGACCAGCGCCTTGCCGTCGGCGGTGCTCACCCCTTCCGAGACGGCGACGATGCAGCGCTTGTGGCGGTCGAGCGTGGCGCGTACGTCGTCGATGAAGCCGGCGGCCGAGAACGGCCGCTCCGGCACGTAGACCAAATGCGGGCCGCTGTCGGGATCGAGCTGCCAGGCGGCGGCCGCCGCGGTGAGAAAACCGGCATGCCGGCCCATGACGATGCCGACATAGATGCCGGGCAAAGCACGGAAATCGAGATCGACGGAGAGGAAGGCGCCGGCGACGAACTCGGCCGCCGAGATGAAGCCCGGCGTATGGTCGTTTTCCTCGAGATCGTTGTCGATGGTCTTCGGCGCATGCACGAAGGCGATCGAGCCGCCGGCGGCATCGGTCAGGATCTGCTGCGTGCCCGACGTGTCATTGCCGCCGATATAGATGAAGGCATCGGCGCCGGCCTTCTTCAGGCCGTTGAGGATGACATCGCAATAGGCGGCATCCGGCTTGTCGCGCGTCGAGCCGAGCGCCGCGCTCGGCGTTCCGGCGATCAACCGCAGCCGGTCTTCCGGAATGGCGGAGAGGTCGACATAGTTGCCGTCGCGAATGCCGCGCACGCCATGGATGGATCCCAGCACCTTGGCGCCGGGATGCCGCTTGCGGATCTCCAGCGTGGCGCCGACCACCGTCTGGTTGATGACGGCGGTCGGGCCGCCGCCTTGCGCGATGACAAAAGTTCCGGCCATTCCTGACGTCTCCCGAGGCGATGAATTCGCAGGCACCTTCGCCTGTCTTTCGCTGTCGTGCAACGGGAGAGTCCGGAGCATGATCCCGAAAATCCTTCGGAAAGATCATGCTCACCTGGAACGAGGGCGGCCGCGTGGGCCGCCCAAAACGATCAGATGACGACGACCGGGTTTTTCTTCGAAACGCGGCTGTAGAGGTCGATGATGTCCTGGTTGATCAGGCGCACGCAGCCCGACGACATCGCCTGGCCGATGCTCCACCATTCGGGCGAGCCATGGATGCGGTAGCCGGTGTCCTTGCCGTCCTGGTAGATGTAGAGCGCGCGCGCCCCGAGCGGGTTGGTGATGCCGCCGGGCTGGCCGCCCTGCCACTTCACCAGTTCGGGCTTGCGCTGGATCATCTCAGGCGGAGGCGTCCAGGTCGGCCATTCCCTTCCATACTGGATGTTGGCGCGGCCGGACCAGCGGAAGCCGTCCTTGCCGATGCCGACGCCGTAGCGGATGGCGTCGCCGCCCGGCTGGACAAGATAGAGCATGCGCTCCTTGAGGTGGACGACGATGGTGCCGGGCGCCTCGCCGGTCGTGTCGACGACGATCTGGCGGCGGAATTCCGGCTTGACCTTCAGATACGGCACTTCAGGCACGTTGAAACCATTGTCGGTCAAGGCGGCATACATCAGGTCGGGGCTGGTGATGTTCTTGTCGACGCTGATGGCCGGCCGCATCGGCGGCACGGAACCGGTGACCGTATTGTCGAGTTCAAGCGCCGGCATGCCGCCGCCGGACGTCGAGCAGCCGGCGGCGCTGAGCAGAGCCAGCGCGCCTGCCCCGGACAGTATGGCGCGGCGGGAAAGAGGATGATCGGTCTCGATTGCGTCGCCGTTTCGTGGCGACGTCAGACCTTGCGGCAACTCACGCATATACCCAAACCCTACGCTGTCGGCGGGAAGCACGGTCCGGCCGGATAGCGGGCATTTTCATCATTCATGGTTGATAAAGCGTGAATGCCTTGCGCTGCCTGCATTTGCGACTGGCCTGGCGGCATCGGGCCGTCCCGAATGAGGTGGTAACCGGGCGTTCCTGCACAAAAAGACCCAGGTCGGGACATAATCCCGGCACCGGCCTTTCCTAACCATCAGGCGATCAGCGAGGGGCCTCCATGTGCAAGACGTTAAAAACCGACATCACGCTTTTTGCCGCTGCCATTGTCGCGGCCGCACTGGTTCTCGGTGCCGATGTCAGCCTGGCCGATATCGTGAGCACGCTGGGCGGCGCGAACTGACGCCGACCTGTCTTTGGCGTAATTGAAATCATCGCAATCCAGGAAAAGCCGTGGCGGGTTTCCGTCCGTAATCGCGCAAGAAAACGAATATCAGGCCTCTTTACATTCCCCCTGGGCTGAGGATTTATCCTTTTCCTTAACTCAAGGGAGACAGACATGTCCTTCGAGAACTGGGCCGCTTTCGCCGCCGCGTCGACCATCCTGCTCATCATTCCGGGGCCAACGATCCTGCTGGTCGTATCCTATGCGCTTGGCCAGGGCTGGCGCACCGCCTTGCCGATGGCGGTTGGCGTGGCGCTCGGCGACTTCACCGCCATGACCTTGTCGATGCTCGGCATCGGCGCGCTGCTCGCCGCGTCGGCGACCGTCTTCACCGTCCTGAAGCTGATCGGCGCCGGCTATCTGATCTATCTTGGCGTGAAACTGTTCCGCGCGGGCGGGGCGCTGAAGGCCGAGCCGCGCACCGATGCGGTGTCCTCGGCCAAGATGATGGCGCATGCCTGGCTGGTCACCGCGCTCAACCCGAAAAGCATCACCTTCTTCGTCGCCTTCCTGCCGCAGTTCCTCGACCGGCATGCCGATTTCTGGACGCAGATGCTGATCTTCGAGACGACCTTCCTGGCGCTCGCCTTCGCCAATGCCTTCGGCTATGCGCTGATCGCGGCGCGCGCCCGAAATGTCGTGCGCAATCCCAAGGCGATCCGCATCTTCAACCGCACCGGCGGCACGCTGCTGGTCGGCGCCGGCATCGCCACGGTGGCGATGCGTTCGGGCAATTGAGATAAGCCGGCGCGCCCAAGGTGTGTTGAGATTCAGGTCAGGCCGAGCCGAAAATGGCGGATTTCGAGAACCGGAGCGGAGCGTACTTAAGGTACGTGAGCACCGGAAGCGCAGAAAGCCGCCGTTTGCAGGCCGGCCTCACCTGAATATCGGCACACCTTGCCTCACCACTTCACGCTGATGCCCACATTGCCCTCGAGGATGCGGCGCTTGTCGCCGCCGAGATTGGTCGTGTAGTCGCCGGTGGCAAAGAGGCTGACCTTGTCGGTCACCTCAGCGACCACGCCGCCGCCGAACTCGAAGGAGGTCGACCGGCCCTCGGTCGAGATGTCGGTGGTGTCGAAATTGACATGGCTTGTGCCGCCGAAATCGTGCCAGATGTTGGCCTTGAGGTAGGGCTGCAGCGCCACGCCGTTGATGGTGGTCTCGCCCTGCAGCCGCGCGCCAAGCCGGCCGCTGACGCTGTCGTCGGTGTCGAAGGAAACCGACGAGAAGCGGTCGTTGGTGTCGTCGAGCGACAGATGCTGCCAGACCAGTTGCGCCTGCGGCTCGAGCGTCCAGCCCTGTGCCAGCGCAATGGGATAGCCGCCCTCCAGCGAAGCGGTGAAGCCGGTTCCGCCGACATCGATGCCGATGTCGCGCGACGATGTCGCGTCGCCGCCGAAGAAGGTGGCCATGAGGACGCCGTCAAGATACCAGCCGCCCTGGCCGATGCGGGTCCAGTAACCGCCGACGCTGGTACCGCTGACGTTGAGGCTGCCGACGGACAGATCGTTCCATCCCAGCGCCTGGCCGCGCACATCGCCCTTCATGCTGGCATAGGCGACGAACAGGCCGGCGCGATCGATCCCGCCTGAGGCGGTGTCGCGGCCGAACACGTCGAAGCCGGCCTGGAGCCCGAACAGCGAGCCGTCAAAGGAGGGCGACACCGTCCCCGACCAGCCCATCTCAGCGTCCTGGCCATAGATGCGGCCCCAGACCGGCGACAGCTCGGGGTTCGACAGCAGGCTTTGCTCACCCCGCCGTTCGTGGAAGGTGCCGAGCGTCGTCATCGCCAGGTGCTCGGCCACCGGCGGCAAGGCCGAATAGACCGGCACTTCGATGCGGTAGAGCACGATTTCCTGACCCGCCGCCGGTATCGGCAGGTCGGGCACGACAGTCGGCACCACCGGTGGCGGCGGTGGCGGATCCGCCGGAGGCGCCGGTGGTGGTGGTGGCGGTGGTTCGGGTTGCGGGTCGCTGGCCTGCACGGGCGGCGTCGGGTCGACCGGCGGATTGTTGATGTCGCCCTCGCTCGGCGGTGGGGTCGGCGGCAGTTCGGAGGCCGGCGGGGGTGGCGGCTCGACCGCCGGTGGCACCGGTTCCACTGGCGGGGATGGCTCGACCGTCGGTGGCGCCGCCGCCGGCGACGTCGGTGTTATCAGCGTCGAGCGCAGGTACCAGTTCTCCTCGCTGCCGGCACTGACGCCGCCCTTGAAGAGGTAGTATTCGAAGGCGCCGGCGGCGACCGGCCCATCGAGCGCGAAGGTCGAGGCGCCCGAAGTGGCGCCGTTGACCGCCTGGACGAGCATGATGCCGTCCTGTGTGGTCGCGGCGCCCGCGCCGCCGACATTGACCACCGAAATGCCGGTCGAGCCCGAAGCCGTGCCGCCCGACAGCACCAGCCTGTCGGATGCGGAAGAATCGTCGCCGAGTTCGGTTTGGAAAAGCAGCACGCCGCCTGCCCCGACATAGTTGCCCGAAATCGTCAGCCGATCGGTTGCGCCGGTGGTGCCGTTGGTCAGGTCGATGCGCCCGGCATTGGTCACCTGCGCCAACTGGCCTGCCGTGAAGGCCTGGATCGTCGAGTTGAAGCCGCCGCCATAGAGCGTGCTCGAAGCATCGACGCTGAGCGAGCCCGTGCCGGTGCCGCTGTCGCCGAGCTTGAGAGTACCGTCGAGCATCAGCTGTGTGTCGTTGGTGGCGCTGATGCTTTCCCAGTTCTGGACTCTGGCGATCCCGTCGAGCTTGACGTTGTCGAAGGTCAGCGCGTCGGTCCCGAGGCCGCCATTCAGGGCATCCGTGCCGCCGAGATTGGCGTTGGTGAGGTTGCTGAGCTTGGCGGTATCGTTGTCGGCGCCGAGATCGACGGCGCCATAGATGATACCGCCGCCATTCCAGACGAAACTGTCGGAGCCAAAGCTCATCAGCACATCGCCGCCGACCGTGCCGCTGGTGATCGTCACGCTGTCATTGCCGCCGCTGACACTGATGTTGCCGCCGATCGTGCCGCCCGACAGGATGATGGTGTCCTGGTCGAAGCCGGTGACGAGGTTGCGGTCGATGGTGCCGCCGGACATGTTGAAATAGTTCTTGTCGAGCTTCATGTTGACCCGGCCGATGCGGCCGCCGGTCATCACCGCATTGTCGCCATCGTCGAAGAAATCGACGATTCGCCCGCCTGTCATGGTGAATGTGTCCAGCCCGTCGCCCTGGTTGAGCGATCCGATCTGGCCGCCGCTCATGTTGAAGTCGTCGATGCCGGCGCCCTGCTGGACATTGCCGGCGACGGTGCCGCCGCCGATGGTGAAGAAATCGGTGCCGTCGCCCTGGTCGACCGTGCCGGTGATGGTGCCGGACTGCATGTTGATACGGTCCGTGCCGGCGCCGAAGGTGACATTGCCGCTTACCTGCCCGGTGCCGCCGGCGGGAAAGGTCAGCGTGTTGTCGCCGCTGGTATCGGTAAGGCTGCCGCCCGAATCGCCGCTATCGCAGGTGAAGGTGGTGTTTCCCGCAGACGGAATCAGTACGCAGGCCGCCAGGGCCGCAGAATTCGGCAGCAACACAAGTGCGGTAGTTGCAAGTAAGCTAATAAACCATGGATGGATTTGCGGCGGCTTTCGCCACGACAAAGAAATCGACTCATCAGCGTTTTCCGAACAGCTGTTCGGACGCTGTATTTCAAAATGCCGCATCGCGTCCCCTCTCAGATCGCGATTACAAGCCCTTCGCCGCGCCGCAATGAAGCCACAATTCGTTCGATTTTACAAAGCCTAATCTGCATTCCATGGTTGATGAACTGCAAAGGCTGCTGGGATAGACCTTGTGCAGTGCATGATTGGCACGTCCGTGGCCCATGATTTAAGATCGCCTTGGGCCGAAGGGTCTGGGGCTGTCCCAGGTCGGTCAGAGGATGTTGCATGGCAATCAGGGACGCATTCGGCCTGACATTTTCGGGCGCCACCGAAGCGGGGTTCACGCCCTACAGCCAGGCCGTGCGTGAGCTGCTGTGCTTCATCGGCGATCCCGTCGCCTCCGTCGACCGTGCCATATCGGCGGATCCCGGCTTCGTCATGGCGCATGTCTTCAAGGGCTATCTCTTCGGCCTCGCCACCGAGCGCGACGCGACGGCGGTGGCCAGGGCTTGCCACGAGGCGGCGCTGCCGCTTGTCGCGACGGCGCGCGAAGAGGCGCATGTTCTGGCCCTCGGCCACCTCGCCAACGGGCGCTGGCACGACGCCGCCAAGGTCCTCGAGGATATCGCCATCGAGACCCCGCTCGACGCGCTGGCGCTGCAGGTCGGGCATCAGATCGACTTCTTCACCGGCAATGCCCGCATGCTGCGTGACCGCATCGCCCGCGCCCTGCCGTCCTGGCAGAGCGATATGCCCGGTTATCATGGCATCCTCGGCATGCAGGCCTTCGGGCTGGAGGAAATGGGCGACTATATCAGGGCCGAAAAGCTTGGCCGCGCGGCGGTCGAGATCGAACCGCGCGACGGCTGGGCGCAGCATGCGGTCGCGCATGTCATGGAGATGCAAAGCCGGCAAAGGGACGGCATCGCCTGGATGCGCGCCAATCCCGAAGCCTGGACAAAGGAGAGCTTCCTGCAGGTTCACAATTGGTGGCACCTGGCGCTGTTCCACTACGATCTCGGCGAGACCGATCAGGTGCTGGCGCTCTATGACGGACCGATCTATGGCACGCCATCGGCGATGGCGCTGAACATGGTCGATGCGTCGGCCATCCTGTGGCGGCTGCATCTCGGCGGTATCGATGTCGGCGACCGTTGGACGGCGCTCGCCGCAAATTGGCCCAAGGCCGGCGCGGGCGATTATGCCTTCAACGATGCGCATGCGATGATGGCCTTCGTTGGCGCCGGGCTCGACGCCCCGGCGCGGACCTTGCTAGAGGCCCAGCGCGAGGCGATGCGCGGCGATGGCGACAACGCAGCTTTCACCCGGGATGTCGGCCATCCGCTGACGCTGGCAATCAAGGCATTCGGCGAGGCCAACTACAGCGAGGCCGTGCGCCTCATCCGGCCGATCCGGGCGATCGCCAACCGCTTCGGCGGCAGCCACGCACAGCGCGACGTCATCGACCTGACGCTGATCGAAGCGGCCTTGCGGGCCGGTGACCGCGCGCTCGCCGGAGCGCTCACGGCCGAACGCTCGATGGCGCGGCCGGACAGTCCGCTCACTGTGCTGCTTGCACGACGTGCAGCCGATTTGTCAGAGAATTGACCCGAAGCGGATCTTGCCTTAAAAACTGGCTCAGCCAGATTTTTTCGAGACCCGAAAAAAATAAATGGCTTGGGAGGATGACATGTATCTCGGCCTCGACCTGGGCACGTCGGGCGTCAAGGCGCTGCTGATCGATGCCGGACAGACCGTCATCGGCTCCGGCCATGGCTCGCTTGACGTTTCGCGGCCGCATCCCGGCTGGTCCGAACAGGACCCGTCCCACTGGATACGCGCCTGCGAAGATGCGATCGCCGAACTCAGGGCTTCCCATCCCAGGCAGTTCGGGGCGGTGAAAGGCATCGGCCTGTCCGGCCAGATGCACGGCGCCACCTTGCTCGATTCGGCTGATCATGTGCTGCGCCCCTGCATCCTGTGGAACGACACGCGCAGCCATGTCGAGGCAGCGGCGCTCGACGCCGATCCGCGCTTCCGCAAGCTCACCGGCAACATCGTTTTCCCCGGCTTCACCGCGCCCAAGCTCGCCTGGGTGAAGAACAACGAACCCGCCGTCTTCGCCAAGGTGGCGAAGGCGCTGCTGCCGAAGGATTTCCTGCGGCTTTGGCTGACCGGCGAGCACATTTCCGAAATGTCCGACTCGGCGGGCACGTCCTGGCTCGATGTCGGCAAGCGCCGCTGGTCGGCCGAATTGCTGGCGGCCACGTCGCTCGACGAGAAGCAGATGCCGTCCCTGGTCGAGGGCACTGAGAAGGCCGGCGGTTTGCGCGCCGAATTGGCGTCGAAATGGGGCGTCGAGGCCGGCATCCCGATTGCGGGCGGCGCCGGAGACAATGCGGCCTCGGCCTGCGGCATGGGCACGGTCGGCGCCGGCCATGCCTTTGTCTCGCTGGGCACGTCGGGCGTGCTGTTTGCCGCCAACGCGTCCTATCTGCCCAACCCGGCAAGCGCTGTCCACACCTTCTGCCATGCGCTGCCCGACACCTGGCACCAGATGGGTGTCATCCTGTCGGCGACCGATTCTCTCAACTGGCTGTCGGAGATCACTGGAAAGGGTGCTGGCGAGCTGACGTCGGAACTCGGCGATACGCTGAAGGCGCCGACCGGCGTGTCCTTCCTGCCCTACCTCTCAGGCGAGCGCACGCCGCACAATGATTCCGCCATTCGCGGTTCCTTCACCGGGCTGGCGCATGAATCGAGTCGGCCGGTGCTGACGCAGGCGGTGCTCGAAGGCGTCGCCTTCGCCTTCCGCGACAGTCTCGAAGCCCTGAAGACAGCCGGCACCACCTTGACGCGGGTGACGGCGATCGGCGGCGGCTCACGCTCCCGCTACTGGCTGAAATCGATCGCCACCGCGCTGCAGGTGCCGGTGGATATTCCCGCCGACGGCGATTTCGGCGCCGCCTTCGGCGCCGCCAGGCTCGGCCTGATCGCGGCGACGGGTGCTGATCCGCTGGCCGTCTGCTCCGCACCAAGGACGGATGCCACGATCGAACCGGATGCCAAGCTCGGCGGCGCCTACGCGGACGCCTATCGCCGCTATCGGGCGCTCTATCCGGCAGTCAGGGGTGCCACGGCGTGAACGATTTCTCGCCCACGCCGCAACGTCCCGCCTCACTGCGCCGGGACCTTGTCGAGGAAGCCGGTGACGCTCTTCAGGCGGCCGTTTTCGATGACGCCGATGTCGGTGCCTTCGATCACCGAAGGGACGCCTTCAGGCCCGAGATTCCAGGAAAAGCGGATCTTGTCGGCAAACCCGTCCGGCGTGCCCTTCAGCGAGAAGCGGAAGCCGGCAAAGCGTTGCTGCACGCCGTCGATGAGCGCCGCGACGCCTTCGTGGCCGTCGCCCTGCATGATCGGATCGCGATAGCTAACGTCTTCGGTGAAGGTGGCCTTCAGCAATTCGGCGCGGCGACCGGCATCGCTTTCGTTCCAGGCGGTGATGTAGCCCTCGGCGATCTTGTTGAGGTCGGTCATGGTCTGTCTCCTTTGTTGAGTGGCTTTGACACGACCCTTTTCACCCTACGATAGACCGAAACCAATTACGCCTGAGGTAATCAGGGCGAACTATTCGAGAGAGGACAGAAATCATGAGCAGCGGATTTTTCGGCGATATCCAGAAGATCAAATATGAGGGGCCGGATTCGACCAATCCGCTGGCCTACCGGTTCTACAATCCTGACGAGGTCGTCGCCGGCAAGCGGCTGGAAGACCATCTGCGCTTCGCCGTCGCCTACTGGCACTCCTTTGCCTGGCCGGGCGGCGACCCCTTCGGCGGCCAGACCTTCGACCGCCCCTGGTTCCCCAAGGCCGGCGGCATCGACACGATGGAACTGGCCAAGCTCAAGGCCGACGTCGCCTTCGAGATGTTCTCGCTGCTCGGCGCGCCCTATTTCTGCTTCCACGACGCCGATGTCCGCCCAGAGGGCAAGGACTTTTCCGAGAGTGCCGCCCGTCTCGACGAGATCGCCGACTATTTCGCCGGCAAGATGAAGCAGACCGGCGTCAAGCTGCTCTGGGGCACGGCGAACCTCTTCTCGCACCGTCGCTTCATGTCGGGCGCCGCCACCAATCCCGATCCGGATGTCTTTGCCTATGCGGCGGCGACGGTGAAGAGCTGCATCGACGTCACCAAGCGGCTGAAGGGCGAGAACTATGTGCTGTGGGGCGGGCGCGAAGGCTATGAGACGCTGCTCAACACCGACCTTGCCCGCGAGCAGGAACAGGCCGGTCGCTTCCTCAGCCTCGTCGTCGACTACAAGCACAAGATCGGCTTCAAGGGCACCATCCTGATCGAGCCGAAGCCGCAGGAGCCGACGAAGCACCAGTATGATTACGACGTCGCCACCGTCTATGGCTTCCTCAAGCGCTTCGGCCTGGAGAAGGAGGTCAAGCTCAACATCGAGCAGGGCCACGCCATCCTGGCCGGCCATTCCTTCGAGCACGAACTGGCGCTGGCCAATGCGCTCGGCGTCTTCGGTTCGATCGACATGAACCGCAACGACTACCAGTCGGGCTGGGACACCGACCAGTTCCCCAACAACGTGCCGGAAATGGCGCTGGCCTACTACCAGGTCCTGCAGGCCGGTGGCTTCAAGACCGGCGGCACCAATTTCGACGCCAAGCTGCGCCGCCAGTCGCTCGACCCGCAGGACCTGCTGATCGGTCACATCGGCGGCATGGATGCCTGCGCACGTGGTCTCAAGGCCGCGGCCCGCATGGTCGAGGACAAGGCGCTGTCGGCGCCGCTGGCCGAGCGCTATGCCGGCTGGAACACGGCAGAGGGCAAGGCAATGCTGTCGGGCAAGCGCACGCTGGAGGACATCGCCGAGCGCGTGGTGAAGAAGAAGATCGAGCCGCAGCCGCGCTCAGGCCGCCAGGAATTGCTGGAAAACATCGTCAACCGCTACGTCTGAAGCCTGACTTCTGGACCGACATCTGCCTGATGTGGCTGAAAGCCGCCGTGATCGCCGTTTGCTAGTCCACTCCCTCGAAGGGAGAAGACAATGGCAAACGGGCGGATCACGGTGCGCAAGGCACAGACGAGCGATGTCGCGGTCCTGAAGCAGGTGCTTCAGGACACCTTTGAAGGCACCTGGCTGCCGCACGTCAGCCAGGCATCGGCTCGGCGCTATGTCGAGACCGATATTGGCGGGCGCTATGTCGAGCGGAACTGGCCGGAATTCACGCTTGCCGAGGTCGACGGTGAGATTGCCGGCCTGATCCACTGGCGCGGTGACTTCATCGAGGCCGTGCATGTCAAGGTCAGCCATCAAGGCCAGGGTGTTGGCGGCAGGTTGCTGTCGCACGCCGAGCAGGCCATTGCCGCCGCCGGATTCGGCCAGGTGCAACTCGAGACGGACACGTTCAACGAGCGCGCCCAGAATGTCTACAAGGCGGTCGGTTACGCCGAAAAAGACCGCTATCCCGACGATGAATGGGACAGCGGCTTCACCACCGTGCTGTTCGAGAAACGGCTAGGAACAATTCCAGGAAAAGTGTGATGCGGTTTTCCGTTCGCAATTGCGTCAAAACAAGGCCCTAGCCCGACCTTCCTGATTCGGACTTTCGCGCGCGGAATGGCGTTGCGCCAAAGCGCGCGTTTGGCGACATGGTTTTGCCCCTGGCCGCCCCTCAATGACCTCGCTCTTGCCTTCAAACTGCCGTCACGTATCTCGTATAAGACGGGCCTGTGGCGGGTGAAAAGGAAGGAGGCGAACCGATATGCAGCACGAACGCGAAATCGACGCCCTGCTCTCATCCGGGGAGACCGGATCGATCATCGACCGGCTGATGGCGCTGCCGCGGCCGACCGACGACGTGAAAAACGAATGGGATCGCGCCGTCAGCAACCGCTTTGAAGTCCGGCTGGTGAGACAGATGCGCTCGCAGATCGACGCCGGCAGCGATCGCCAGAACGCCGCTTGATTCCCCTGAACTGACCTAACCCTGGCGCAACCTGACCGGGGCTTCGCCGAAAGCTCTTGAAAACGCTCTGGAAAATGCCGCGGCGGACGAGAATCCCGTCCGCCCGGCAATATCCGCCATGGCCACCCGCGTGTCGACCACCAGCCGGCGCGCCGCCCCCAGCCGTAGCCTCAGATAATAGGCGCCCGGCGTCTCGCCGATCGACTTGCGAAAGATGCTCTCCAGGGTGCGAGCCGTCACGCCGGCACGCTTGGCGATGGCTTCTATGGTCAGCGGCTGGTCGACATGCGCCTCCATCAGCCGGATGGCCTGCGCCAGGCGCGGATCGTAGCCGTCGAGCCGGCCAAGCGAGACCAGCGGCTGCGCATCGGTCGCCACGCGCGCCTGGTCGTAGATGAACGCGCTTGCCACATCGAGCGCCACGGCCATGCCGAGCCGGGTGCGAATCAGGTGCAGCATCAGGTCGAGCGTTGGCGACGCGCCGCCCGTGGTGAAGACCGGCCCATCGATGATGTAGCGATCGGGGCGCACGTCGACGCCGGGAAAGGCCGACGAAAAATCCTCCATGTCCTCCCAATGGGTGGTAGCGCTGCGCCCTTCCAGCAAGCCGGCGCGCGCCACCAGCCATGTGCCCGCCTCGACACCGCCGCAGGCACGGGCCGACCGCGCCGCGCGGCGCAGGCCGGCAAGCAGGGCTGATGTGGCATAGTTCTGCGTGCCGAAGCCCGCGACCACGACCAGGACATCGGTTGGTTCCGTCGCATCGAAACGGCCGCTGACCGCAACCGGCAGGCCGCATGTCGTGACCGGCGCCTCTCCGGTCACCGAAACCAGCTTGAAGTCGAACAGGGTTTCGCCGGCGATGCGGTTGGCCGCCCGCAGCGGATCGACGGCGCATGCCACGCACATGATGGATGCGCCGGAAAACACCAGCAGCGTCACCTTGAGCGGCGACTGCTCGGCGCGAAAGATTGTCGCTTTTTCGTTTTTTGTCATGCTGTCTTCGTAAAGCGTAAAGCAGCATCCCGCAAGTCGCGCAATGTTGTACGGGTTCCTGTGCATGTCGTTGCCCCAAAACCGGTTCCCACTTTTGGGCGACATGCATGGCTGTTTCGACTAGGAGGAGAATTCCATGCCGCTTGCGATGAACCGTGAGGTCTTCATTACCTGTGCCGTGACCGGGTCCGGCGGTTCGCAGGATCGCTCTCCGCATGTGCCGCGTTCGCCCAAGCAGATCGCCGATTCGGCCATCGACGCGGCCAAGGCCGGTGCGGCCATTGTCCACTGCCATGTGCGCGACCCCGAGACCGGCAAACCGCGCCGCGATGTGCATCTCTACCGCGAGGTGACCGAGCGCATCCGCGACGCCAATGTCGACGTGGTGCTGAACCTCACCGCCGGCATGGGCGGGGACATGGTGTTCGGCTCGCCGGAAGCGCCGCTTCCGCTCAACGAGAAAGGCACCGACATGGGCGGCGCCACCAACCGCATGGAACATGTGCGCCAGTGCCTGCCGGAAATCTGCACGCTTGACTGCGGCACCATGAACTTCGCCGAAGCCGACTACGTCATGACCAACACGCCCGGCATGCTGCGTGCCATGGGCGGCATGATGACGGCGCTCGGCGTCAAGCCCGAGATCGAGGCCTTCGACACCGGCCATCTCTGGTTCGCCAAGCAGCTGGTCGAGGAAAAGGTGCTCAACCCCGACGCGCTGGTGCAGCTCTGCATGGGCGTGCCATGGGGCGCGCCCGATGACCTCAATACCTTCATGGCCATGGTCAACAATGTGCCGTCGACCTGGAACTGGTCGGCCTTTTCCATCGGCCGCAACCAGATGGCCTATGCCGCCGCGGCCGTGATCGCCGGCGGCAACGTCCGCGTCGGTCTCGAGGACAATCTCTGGCTCGACAAGGGCGTGCTGGCCACCAACGCCCAGTTGGTCGAGCGCGCCGCCAGCATCGTCACCAATCTCGGCGCCAGGATCCTCGGGCCGGAGGAAGTGCGCAAGAAGCTCAACCTGACCAAGCGGGCGCCGATCGCAGCCGCGGCGTAAAACGGGAGCGGATCATGGCGACCGTCAAATTTACCGCGATGAAGGATGGCGACAAGGACGATTACGAGTTCCTGACCGCCCATGAAATCGACTATGCCGCCAGGACCGGCGAGCGGCTGCTCGACGCGCTGGTGCAGCTCGACGAGGGCCTGTCCGGCTACAAGATCACCCGGCTCGGCCATTCGCTGCAGGCGGCGACGCGCGCCTGGCGCGACGGCGCCGACGCCGACTGGATCGCCTGCGCGCTGCTGCATGACATCGGCGACATCTATGCGCCCTACAATCACGACGAATACGCCGCTTCGATCCTGAAGCCCTTCGTGCGCGAGCAATGCACCTGGGTGGTGGAAAAGCACGGCGACTTCCAGCGGCTCTATTACGCCCATCATCTCGGCGGCAACCGCCATGCGCGCGACCGCTTTGCCGGCCACGCCTATTTCGATGATTGCGACCAGTTTTGCGAGCGCTGGGACCAGTCGAGCTTCGACCCCGACTACGAGACGTTGCCGATCGACTTCTTCCGGCCCTTCGTGCTCGAAGTCTTTGCCCGCAAGGCCTACGACGCATCCGTGATCCGCGCCGGCGAGCGCGTGCCTCTCATCGATCCCGAAACAGCCAGGACAAGAACCGGAGCTTCCGCATGAGCATCATCAACAAGGCGGCCGCCATTGGCGGCGGTGTCATCGGTGCCGGCTGGGTGGCGCGGCTGCTGCTCAACGGCATCGACGTGTCGATCTTCGATCCCGATCCGGAAGCCTCGCGCAAGGTCTCGGAAGTGATGAAAGGCGCGCGTCGCGCCTACAAGCAGATGGTGCCCGGCGGCTTGCCGAAAGAGGGAAAGCTGACCTTCGCCAAGACCATCGCCGAGGCGGTGGCCGACGCCGATTTCATCCAGGAAAGCGTGCCGGAACGGCTCGACCTCAAGCACAAGGTGCTGGCCGAGATCGACGCCCATGCGCCGGCCAACGCCATTGTCGGTTCCTCGACCTCCGGCATCAAGCCGACCGACATGCAGGTGGCGATGAAGAAGCATCCGGAACGGCTGGTCGTCGGCCATCCGTTCAACCCGGTCTATCTCCTGCCGCTGGTAGAAATCGTCGGCGGCGATCAGACCTTTCCGGAGGCGATCGAGGTCGCCAAGGAGATCTATGCCTCGATCGGCATGAAGCCTGTCGTCATCCGCAAGGAGATCGAGGCCTTCGTCGGCGACCGCCTGCTTGAGGCGGCATGGCGCGAGGCGCTGTGGCTGATCAAGGACGGCATCTGCACCGTCGAGGAGCTCGACGACATCATGCGCTACGGCTTCGGCCTGCGCTGGGCGCAGATGGGCATGTTCCAGGTCTACCGCGTCGCCGGCGGCGAGGCCGGCATGCGCCACTTCATGGCGCAGTTCGGGCCGTGCCTGAAGTGGCCGTGGACCAAGCTGATGGACGTGCCGGAATTCAACGACGAGCTGGTCGACCTGATCGCCACCCAATCGGACGACCAGGCGCATGGCCTGTCGATCCGCGAGCTGGAAAAGATCCGCGACGACAATCTGGTCGCGATCATGGATGCGCTGTCGAAGCAGAACAAGGGCAAGGGCTGGGGCGCCGGCGCCTTGCACAAGGACTACACCAAGCAGCTGGCCAAGCTGGCGGCGAAGAAGCCGACGGCTTCAAAAGCCGCCGAGAAGGCCAAGGCCTCCAAGCCGGTGAAGAAGACGGAAAAGCCGGCAAAGGGCGGTAAGGCGAAGAAAAGCAAGAAAGGCTGAGACGATGGATTTCGGTCTTTCGGAGGAACAAAAACTCATTGTCGAGACGACGCGTGCCTTCGTCGAGAATGAGCTCTACCCGCATGAGCGCGAGGTCGAGCGCACAGGCGTGCTGCGGCGCGAACTGATCGAGGAGCTCAAGGCCAAGGCGATCGAGGCCGGCCTCTATGCCGCCAACATGCCCGCCGATGTCGGCGGCGCGGGCCTCGATACGGTGACCTGGCTGCTCTACGAAAAGGAACTCGGCCGCGCCAATTACGCGCTGCACTGGACCTGCGTCGCGCGGCCCTCCAACATCCTCCTGGCCGGCACGCCCGAGCAGCGCGAAAAGTACCTCTTCCCTTGCATCCGTGGCGAGAAGTGGGACTGCCTGGCAATGACCGAGCCGGGCGCCGGCTCCGACCTGCGCGGCATGAAGGCGACCGCCGTGCAGGACGGCGATGACTGGGTGCTCAACGGCACCAAACATTTCATCAGCCACGCTGATCTCGCTGATTTCGCCATCGTCTTCATGGCTTCGGGCGAAGAGGATTCGCCGCGCGGCAAGCGCAAGAAGATCACCGCCTTCTTCGTCGACAAGGGCACCAAGGGTTTCACGGTGCGCGACGGCTACCGCAACGTCTCGCACCGCGGCTACACCAACGCCATTCTCGAATTCGACGATTGCCGCCTGCCGGCCAGCCAGGTGCTCGGCGAAGTTCATAAGGGCTTCGACGTCGCCAATTCCTGGCTTGGCGCCACCCGCCTGCAGGTCGGCGCCACCTGTCTCGGCCGCGCCGAGCGGGCGCTCGGCCATGCGGTCGAATACGCCGCGCAGCGCCAGCAGTTCGGCCAGCAGATCGGCAAGTTCCAGGGCGTGTCGTTCAAGCTCGCCGACATGGCGACCGAATTGAAGGCCGCCGACCTCATGGTCTTCGAAGCTGCCTGGAAGTACGATCAGGGCACCGTCACCGACCAGGACATGGCCATGGCCAAGCTGAAGGCCACCGAAATGCTGGCATACGTCGCCGATGAAGCCATCCAGATCCATGGCGGCATGGGGCTGATGGACGACCTGCCGCTGGAGCGCATCTGGCGCGACGCCCGCGTCGAGCGCATCTGGGAAGGCACGTCGGAGATCCAGCGACATATTATTTCGCGGGCGCTGCTGCGTCCGTTCGGTGCTTAGAGCATGATGTGCCAAAGTCTGGATACGGCTTTGGCAGACACCACGCTCAAACGAAAAGATGATCATGCATAAACTCGAACGTCTCCTGCGCCCGAAATCGATCGCCGTCTTCGGTGGGGTGCAGGCCGCCGCCGTCGTCGCCCAATCGATCAAGATGGGCTTCGCCGGCGAAATCTGGCCGGTGCACCCGACCAAGGACGAGGTTGCCGGCCGCAAAGCCTATCGTTCGGTCGCCGATCTGCCCGGGGCGCCGGACGCCGCCTTTGTCGGGGTCAACCGGCATCTGACCATCGAGGTGATCAAGGCATTGGCCGAACGCGGTGCCGGCGGCGCCGTCTGCTTTGCCGCCGGCTTCCTCGAAACCGAGGCCTATGATGACGACGGCGAAAGGCTGCAGGCCGAGCTGGTCGCGGCGGCCGGCGAGATGCCGATCATCGGACCGAACTGCTATGGCCTGATCAACTATGCCGACGGCGCGCTTCTGTGGCCCGACCAGCATGGCGGTATAAGGCTGGAGGAGGGCGGCAAGGGTGTCGCCATCATCACCCAGTCCTCCAACATCGCCATCAACATGACGATGCAGAAGCGTGGCCTGCCGATCGCCTTCCTGATGACCGCCGGCAACCAGGCGCAGACCGGCCTCTCCGAAATGGCGCTCGGCCTGATCGAGGATGAGCGGGTGACGTCGCTCGGCCTGCACATCGAAGCCTTCGATTCCGTAGCCGGCTTCGAGAGGCTGGCGGCGCGTGCACGCGAACTGAAGAAACCGATCATCGCCATGAAGGTCGGCCGCTCGGAGCAGGCCAGGCAGGCGACCGTCTCGCACACCGCCTCGCTCGCCGGCTCGGATGCCGCTTCCGGTGCCTTCCTGAGGCGGCTCGGCATTGCGCGCGTCGATTCCATTCCCGCCTTCATCGAGGCGCTGAAATTGCTGCACATCACCGGTCCGCTGCCCGGCTATAGGCTATCGTCGATGAGCTGTTCGGGCGGCGAAGCCTCCGTCATGGCCGACAGCGCCGAAGGCCGCTGGGTCAATTTCCCGGTTCTGACCGAGACGCATCGCGCCCATGTCAAGTCGACCCTCGGGCCGCTGGTCGCGGTCGCCAACCCGCTCGACTACCACACCTTCATCTGGAACAACGAGCCGGCGATGACCGCCACCTTCACTGCCATGGTGTCGGGCGGCTTCGACTTGAACATGCTGGTGCTCGACTTTCCGCGCCCGGACCGCTGCACGGTCACCGACTGGTGGGCGACGCTGCGCGCCTTCGAATCGGCGTTGAAGACCAACAAGGCGCATGGCGCGATCGTCTCCTCGCTGCCGGAAAACCTGCCCGAGGAATACACCGCGGAACTCATGGCGCGCGGCATGGTGCCGCTGTTCGGCATTTCCGAAGCCATGGATGCCGCAGGCGCGGCGGCCTTCATCGGCTGGGCATGGGCCGAACCGCAGGCGCAGCCGGTCGACACATCCGCTGCCGGCGCGGCCGGCGGCGAGCATGTCACCCCCGACGAGGCCGAAGCCAAGGCGCGGCTGATCAAGGCCGGGCTTCCGGTGCCGAAGGGCGAGCGCGCCGGCAATGCGGTCGAGGCGGTGATTTCCTCGATGGCGCTCGGCTTTCCCGTGGCCCTGAAGGCGCTGGGCGTGACCCACAAGTCCGAGGTCGGCGCCGTCCGGCTCAATCTCAAGGACGCCGAATCCGTCAGCACGGCGGCGCATGACCTGCTGCCGCTCGGCACCGGCCTCTATGTCGAGCGGATGGTGCGCGACGGCGTCGCCGAACTGATCGTCGGCTTCACCAGGGATCCGATGTTTGGCGCTGTCATGACGCTGGGCACCGGCGGCGTGCTGGTCGAATTGCTGCGCGACAGCGTCACCTTGATGCTGCCGGCGACCCGCGACGACATCGAGGCGGCTTTGCGTGGCCTGAAGCTGTTCCCGCTGCTCGAAGGCTATCGCGGCCGGCCGAAAGCCGACGTCGCGGCCGCCATCGACGCCATCGCGGGCATCGCTGCCTTCGTGCAGAAAAATGCCGGTGAGATCGAGGAACTCGACATCAACCCGCTGATCGTCTGCGTCGAAGGCAAGGGTGCCTGGATCGCCGACGCGCTGCTGGTGCTGGGAGAAAACAAGAATGTCTGACGTCATTTCCACCCGCCGCGAAGGCTCGATCCTCGAGGTCACGCTCGACCGGCCCAAGGCCAACGCCATCGACCTGAAGACCTCGCGGCTGATGGGGCAAACCTTCAAGGCGTTCCGCGACGACCCGGAACTGCGCGTCGCCATCGTCAAGACAGCCGGCGACAAGTTCTTCTGCGCCGGCTGGGACCTGAAGGCGGCGGCCGGCGGCGACGCGGTCGACGGCGACTATGGCGTCGGCGGCTTTGCCGGCCTGCAGGAATTGCGCGACTTGAACAAGCCGGTCATCGCTTGCGTCAACGGCATGGCGGTGGGCGGCGGCTTCGAACTGGCGCTGTCCTGCGACCTCATCTACGCTTCCGATCATTCCTCCTTCGCGCTTCCCGAAATCCGCGCCGGCACGCTGGCCGATGCGGCGACGATCAAGCTGCCCAAGCGCATTCCCTACCATGTCGCCATGGACCTTTTGTTCACCGGCCGCTGGATGGATGTCACTGAGGCGCATCGCTGGGGTCTGGTCAACGAAGTGCTGCCCAAGGAAAAGCTCGAGGACCGTGTCTGGGAGATCGCCCGCCTGCTCGCCAGTGGCCCGCCGCTGGTCTTCGCCGCGATCAAGGAGACCGCGCGGGTGGCCGAAGCGCTGACCTTTCAGGACGCGATGAACCGGGTGACGCGCCGACAGTTGGCGACGGTCGACGTGCTGTATGGGTCGGAAGACAATATGGAAGGGTTCCGCGCCTTTGCCGAAAAGCGCGACCCGGTGTGGAAGGGGAAGTGAGCCACTCCCCTTGATGGGAAGGGTCGGACCGAAGGTCCGGGGTGGGATGACGCGCGCCACCCTAGCCCGCCACTTCGCGGCGACCTCCCATAGCAGGGGAGGTGAGAGAGCATCATGACCGATTACACAAAACTCATAGACGCCGAGACCTGGGCTTTCATCGAGCGGACCAATTCCTATTATCCGCCCGATACGATCGACTACACGATCGCGCAGCAGCGCGAGATCTATGACCGAATGTGCCGCGAATTCTTTGCTGGCTATCCCCAGGGCGTGACGGTCGAAACCTCGGCCATTGCCACGCCCAAGCACGGCATCCCGATCCGCATCTACCGAAACGCCCCGCAACCGGCGGTGACCGTGCTCTACATCCATGGCGGCGGCTTCATCCTCGGCGGGCTGGACAGCCATGACGACGTCTGCGCCGAGCTGTGCGCCCGTACCGGCTACGAAGTTGTCTCGGTCGATTACCGGCTGGCGCCGGAGCATCTGCATCCGGCCGCCTTCGACGACGCCATGAGCGCCTTCGCATGGGCGGCTGCTACCCGCGATCGCCCCATCCTGCTTTGCGGCGACAGCGCCGGCGGCAATCTCTGCGCCGCCATTGCGCACGCCGCGCGCGGCCATGCGAAACGGCCCGCGGGCCAGGTGCTGGTCTATCCCGGTCTCGGCGGCGACCGCTCGAGGGGCTCCTATGTCCGACATGCCGAAGCGCCGATGCTGACCATGCGCGATCTCGAATTCTACAAACATATCCGCACCGGCGGGCAGGATCGCAGCGGCGATGCCACACTGGCGCCGCTGGCCGACACCGACTTCGCCAACCTGCCGCCGACAGTTCTGATCACCGCCGAGTGCGACCCGCTGTCTTCAGATGGCGAGACCTATTGTGACCGCATCGTCGCCGCGGGCGGGCGCGCCACATGGTTCGAGGAACCGGGTCTGGTGCACGGCTATCTCAGGGCCCGGCACACGGTCGGCCGGGCCCGCGAAAGTTTCACGCGGATTGTCGATGCGGTGACCGCGCTTGGACAGGGCGCCTGGCTCTGGTGAGCGGTTTCCCGTCCGTCGCGTGAGACGACTGCACAGACGTGAACGGCACGGCGTAATGCAGGCGCAATGCCGAGCGGGCAGACCCACTGGGTGGGCGGCCAGCAGCAGGAAACAACCGCAATCATGACCAGGTTCGCAACCGCGTTGGCGCTCCTCCTTGGTGCCGCGACGCTCGGTGCATGCGTCGACACCGACGATTACCGCGACCGCCCTTGGCGCGACCATCATTGGCGCGACCGTGACCACGGACCCGACAGGCCTGGTAGGCCGGACGGTCCCGATTGCGGTGGACCAGCGATCGATTGCGCGCCGGTGCCGGACATACGACCCGGTGGCCCGGACTGCGCCGGCGGGCCGGCGACGACGCCATCGCCTGACTGCATGGAACCACGCCGCCCGCGCCGGAATCCCTGATCGCGGGACATATGCGGTCTTTATAACTTGGGCCAAAACCTGCTCTCGAATTCCTATGCAGCCAGCGACTATTTAATTCCCGGCCTCCGCTTGGCGGGCAGCCCGACCAACAGACTGGCTTCAGACGACCATGAAATTACATTCAGCCTGGCTGACCTCGGGGGTTAGCCGCGGGGTGCCGAAGGAGTATTTCGTCCTGGCAAACCTGAAAGAGCAGGGGGCAATCATCGGCCAACTCGCCGGTCATCCGATCGCCGATACGGTCGTTGATGCGAGTGGATCGCGATATCGCTATGTCGGCGTTGCAACGCGCGACGCCGACGGGCGCTTCGATGTCGACGCGCTCCGGACTGGCGAATGGATCGTCCAGCCCGGACTGATCTATGCCGCTGATGGCAAGGCGTCTCCCTCAAAGCCGCCACGGCGCGGGCGAGACCGGGACCGGTCTTGATTGCGTGACACCGGGTACGCTCTCGGACAGGGCCAGCATAGCCTCGCGTATAGCTGTTTCGGTTTCAGGGCGAACCGAGGTCAGCGGTAAGCGGACATCGGGGCTCAAGCCCAGCGCCAAGCTTACCGCATATTTGACCGGCACGGGATTGCTCTCCAGTTCAAGCGCCGCGATCAGCGGCCGCAAGCGATGGTGGATGGCCCGGGCGGTGTGATGGTCGCCCTGCCTGCACGCGTCGTGCATCTCGACACACAGTCGCGGCACGACATTGGAGACGACCGAAATCGTCCCACGCCCGCCCATCGTGTTGAAGCCGAAAGACGTCGCGTCGTGGCCGGAGAGAAAGATGAAACGGCGCCTGAGCACAGCGGGAAGCGAGGATAGTCGGTTTACATCGCCAGTTGCGTCCTTGATGCCGACGATGGTCGGGATCTGCGCCAGGCGTTCGAGCGTCGCCTCGGACAGGTCGACGCCGGTTCGCGCCGGCACATTATAGACGATGATCGGTATCCTGACCTTGGCTGCGATCGCCTCGAAGTGGCGAAAGATGCCTTCCTGGCTCGGCCTGTTGTAGTAAGGCGTCACGATGAGGGCGGCGTCAGCGCCACAAGCCTCGGCGGCTGCCGAAAAGGCGATCGTCGTCTCGGTGCTGTTCGTGCCGGTGCCGGCTACGATCGGCACCCTGCCGGCGGCGGTTTTCACGCACAGCGCGACTATGTCGAGGCGCTCCTCCCACGACAGGGTCGGGGCTTCACCTGTGGTGCCGCATGGGACCAGCCCGTTGATCCCTTGTTCGATCTGCCAGCGCAGCAGCACGGTCAGCTGCTTCAGGTCGACCTCGCCGTCGGTGAACGGCGTTACCAGCGCGGTCATCGCTCCGGTCAGGCGCATTCGGGCTTGTTCTGGAGTCATGGCAATCAGTATCTCCTGGATGAATTCTGGGACGCACCGTTTTCATGCGGTGCGAGGAAAGCAGGGCTGACAGCAGCGCGGCAGCCAGATCTATGTGGTCCGCTTCGGCTATGTCGGCCCCAGCCGTTGTTCTTGGCAGTGTGATTTGAATGGAGCAAAACCAGCGCTCGCCGATCTTGCTGATGGCCGACACCGAGCGCTCCGGCTTCGACGAGGCGACCAGCAGGAAGACGGCGTCGAGCGTCGCGCCGGCCTCGACCAGACCGGCAAATCGCCGGCCTTGACGGGATGATCTGTCGAGCGACAGGGCGCGTGCCGCATCCCAGAGCTGGTGTTCGAGTAGCCTGCCGACATGCGGGAGGCGATCGAGCAGTCCGGTGAGGTCGGCGCTGTTGGGGTCAGCAATGGTGTTGGAATTGTCCATGGCCAAGTCGTCCCGGTCAGTTCGGAACCGGGCGCGGCTCAGTTGAACAGGGAGAGCCGCACACTTGCCGGGGCGAAGCGTATCGCGCCGGCCCGATGGCCGCTTTCCATCGCGGCGAAACGGACAGCGGAATTCCTGTCGGCAAAGACGCCTCCGGTCTGGCCTTCTTCGTCGCGCGCGATCCAGTGGCCTTCGCCATCGCGTCCAATGACGAAGCGGTGAAGGGCGTTTCCGTCAGGGCAAATAGGGGAACTTTGCATGGTCGTCTCCTGCTTCTCAGGACAGCTGCGCAGCGATCGCGGCGGCGGCCACCAGGGCGCCGACGACCAGCAGCCACCATGTCGGAGTGAAGGGCGCAACCAGGCTGACCGAGCGGCGATTGCTGTTGGCCGCGCGCCTGATCTGTTCAACCTGTGATGCCGGCAAAGGACGATGGGTGGGCAGGTAAAGCCCGTCCGAGAGGAACATCGAAGACTTTCCTTCTTCTTGTACCGCCGCCACGAGGTGGCGGCCGCCTGCAGGGGCTCAGGGCCGGCTGCACTCGGAAAGATAAAAGCATCGGCATTTGTATTCGAGGCGGGCTAAAACTGAAAAATATAAAAAAGTCATATGTTTATCGCCCGCGCGTATAGGAAGGCCCAGGCGACAAGGATGGTGGGTTTCACGCCACCGAGGCGGCCGCCGCCCGGCCGGCGCTGCGGCCGGAGAAGATGCAGCCGCCGAGGAACGTGCCTTCCAGCGCTGCATAACCATGCACGCCGCCGCCGCCGAAGCCGGCTGCTTCGCCCACGGCATAGAGCCCGGGTACCGGCTGGCCGTCGGCACCCAGCACGCGGCTGTCGAGATCGGTCTGCAGGCCGCCCAGCGTTTTGCGGGTCAGGATGTTGAGACGCACCGCGATCAGCGGGCCGTTTGCCGGATCGAGCATCTTGTGCGGCTTGGCCGTGCGGATGAGCTTGTCGCCGAGATAGGCACGGGCGCCGCGCAGCGCGGTGATCTGCATGTCCTTGGAGAACGGATTGTCGAGTTGGCGATCGCGGGCGCGGATCTCGCGTTCCACCTGGGCGAGCTCAAGCAGCGGCTCGCCGCCGGCCAGCGCGTTCATGCGCGCCACCAGCTTCGAAAGGTCGGCCTCGACAATAAAGTCCTCGCCCTTCTCCATGAAGGCCTTCACCGGGCCCGGAATGCCCGATGTCGCGCGGCCGAGCACCTGGCGCCAGCTCTTGCCGGTCAAGTCCGGGTTCTGCTCGGAGCCCGACAGCGCGAACTCCTTCTGGATGATTTTCCTGGTCAGGATGAACCAGGAATAATCGAAGCCGGTGCTCATGATGTGGCTGAGCGTGCCGAGCGTGTCAAAGCCGGGATAGAGCGGCACCGGCAGGCGTTTTCCCCTGGCATCGAGCCAGAGTGAGGACGGGCCGGGCAGGATGCGGATCGCATGGTCAGTCCAGATCGGCGCCCAGTTCTTGATGCCCTCGACATAGTGCCACATGCGGTCGCGGTTGATGATCGAGCCGCCGGCCTGTTCCGTGATAGCGAGCATGCGGCCGTCGACATGGTCGGGCACGCCGGTGATCATGCGTTTTGGTGCCGTGCCCAGCCGCTTGGGCCAGTTTTCCCGGACAAGCTGGTGGTTGGCGCCAATGCCGCCGGAGGCGACGATCACCGCCTGAGCATGCAGCTCGAAATCGCCCGATATGTCGCGCGAGCTCTTATGGCCACGCTCGACGATGCTCGGCTGAAGGATGTCGCCGCGCACACCGGTCACGACAGCGCCCGTCCGCATCAGTTCGTTCACCCGATGGCGGAATTTGAAGCTGATCAATCCGCGCTTTTGCGCCTCGCGCACGCGCAGGACGAAAGGCTCGAGAACGCCGGGGCCGGTGCCCCAGGTGATATGGAAGCGCGGCACGGAATTGCCGTGGCCGATGGCATTGCCGCCGCCGCGCTCGGCCCAGCCGACCACGGGAAAGAATTTCAGGCCGCGCTCGATTAGCCAGCAGCGCTTCTCGCCGGCGGCGAAACCGACATAGGCTTCCGCCCACTTGCGCGGCCAGAAATCCTCCGGCCGGTCGAAGGCCGCCGTGCCCATCCAGTCCTCGAGCGCCAGATCATGCGAATCGCGGATGCGCATGCGCCGCTGCTCGGGGGAATCGACAAGGAACAATCCGCCGAACGACCAGAACGCCTGGCCGCCCAGCGACTGCTCCGGCTCCTGGTCGACGATGATGATCTTCTTGCCGGCCTCGGCAAGCTCGGCCGCGGCAACCAGCCCGGCAAGGCCGGCGCCGACAATGATCACGTCCGCATCGTCAGCCATTTTCCCTCCCAGAATTAGCCGGCTACTTTATTTCGGAGAGCTAGTTAGACAGCCTCCCAGCCGTCCTTGCCGCCGGCGCGGAAGATGGCGTCGATGACCTTCTGGTTGAGCACGGATTCCTCCAGCGTGAAGACACGCTCCTTGCCGCCCTGTGCAGCCCGCGCGAAGGTTTCGACCTCCAGCCGGTACTGTTGCGTGCCGGGGAAGCGGAACACCTGCGCCTCGGTGTGGTTCTGGTTGTGCAGCTCGACACGATGATGGTCGTAGAGACCGGCATTGAAGGGCGAGAAGACCTCGATGAAACCCTTCTCACCATGGAACACCATCACCTGGCGCGCCGCCATCTGCGTCGACAAATAGAAGGACAGTTCGAAATCGCCGAAATCGGCGCGGATCGAGGAATAGATGTCGGTGCCGAATGTCTTGTCGCGCTCGATCGTCGCCTGCACACGGCCAGGCTCCTTGCCGGTCGAAAACCGCGTCGACACCGTCGGGTAGACGCCGATGTCGGGCAGTGCGCCGCCGCCGAGGTCGAGCTGGTTGCGCATATTGTTGGGATCGACATTGTAGTAGGAGAACGCACCCTGCACATGGCGCAGCCGGCCGATGGCGCCGCTGGCGATGAGATCGCGCACCTTGATCCATTGCGGGTGGTAGATGACCATGAAGGCTTCGCAGACCAGCACCTTCTTGGCATCGCGCAGCTTGATCAGCGGCGGGATGTCCTTGGCGTCGAGCGCGAGAGGCTTCTCGACCAGCACATGTTTTCCCGCCTCGATGGCCTTCGCCGTCCATTCGACATGCTGCGAGGTCGGCAGCGGAATGTAGACGCCGTCAATGTCCTTGGAGGCCAGCAGTTCCTCATACGAACCGAACGCGTGGCGGGCGCCGAACCGCTCGGCCAGGGCCTTGGCTTTCGACAGGTCGCGGCTGGCGATCGCCGACAGCACGCCGTTCTCCGCTTCGACGATTGCCGGCAACAACTGCTCGCGGCCGATCTTGGCCGTCGACAACACACCCCATCGGAACATCACGCTTCTCCATGTCGATTAACAGGCGACGAGGTTTGCCCGAAATCGACGGAAAAGCCAATGACCGAGGGTGACCCTGGCTCAGCCCCGCTTGCCCGTCAGCGTCATGTCGAAGTCGACGACATTGGAATACAGCGGCGTGCCGACATCCATGCCGTATCGTGACCGCAGCACCTTGCCGGTGACATGGAATTTGATCGTGCCGCCCTTCAACCCATCGAGCTCGGCGGTGAATTTTTCCGCAAACGTCTTGCCGCGTGCCGTCAGCCTGCCGGTGACAAGAGCCGACGTATCGCCGGTGCGGGTCACGCTGGTCGAGCGGAACTGGATCTCCGGGCTGTTGGCCGCATCGAACACCGCGTCGGAGCGCAGGAAGGCGTCGATGCGGCTCTGGCCGGTGCCGACGCTTTCCGGATAGATGGTGAGGTCGACCTTCGAGCGCCCGACATCGCCATTGTCGATGCGGATCGTGCCCTTGAAGCGGGCGAAGGCGCCGTCGAAGCCGCCGCCGCCGGCCTTGCCGATGGTGAAATGGATGCTGGAGCCTGCCGGGCTGACGGTGTAGCTGCCGGCGGCGTCGCTCAATGCCACCGCCGCGGCTGCGGGCACGGCAAGGCATGCGGCAAAAGCCGCGAATCCAAGGATGCGCGCATGCATGGGATTGTTCCTTTCCTGGAGGCAACGCTTGTTCGCGTCCTCACCCCGCAAACGCGCGGGCCGCCCGCTCTATTCCCCACCTGACGAAGGTGTGATCATGCGCGTCAGCACGCTGTCGCGCAGCACGAAGTGGTGGCGCAAGGCGGCAGCGACATGCAGCGCGACGAGCGCGATGCCGACATAGGCGAGATACCAGTGCGCCGCCGCCCAGAAGCTTTCGGCGGCATCGGATTCGGCGAGCGGCAGGTTGGGCATCACGAACAGGTTGAACGGCATGGTCGGGATTTCCAGCGTCGACACCGAAACCAGCGCCCAGCCGGACAAGGGCAAGGCGATCTGGAAGGCATAGAGCGCCAGATGCGCGAGCGGCGCCGTACGCCGTTCCAGCGCGCCGACCGAAGCCGGCAGGGGCGGCGTCGCATTGCCAATCCGCCAGGCGATGCGCAGGATGATGAGGCCAAGCAGCAGAAAGCCCAGGGATTTGTGCAGCTGGATCAGCTCGAAGGCGGTACGCTGGCTGGTCAGCCGCACCATGATGAAGCCGAGGGCGAACTGGCCGATGAAGAGGATGCCGATCAGCCAGTGCAGGAGGATGGTTGCCCAGCCGTAGCGGGTTGGCGTGTTGGTGATTGAAGTCTGCATGGCGTGTGAACGAATGCCGGGTCCGCTTTCTTCCGGCGTCCCTCACCCTCCCCACAAGGGGGAGGTGAGGGGCGTTCCCTAACCGCTCACCTTGAAGAAATCCACGAACGCCCTCAGCGCCGGACGCATCTGCCGGCGGCTGGGATAATAGACGAAGAACCCTTCGAAGGGCGGGCACCAGTCCTCCAGCACGCGGATCAGCCTTCCGTCGGCGAGCGGGTCCCGCACATAAGGCTCGAAGACGAAGGCGAGCCCAGCGCCATCGACCACCGCTTGCGCGATCAGATGGTCCTCGTCGAGGATTAGCGGTCCTTGCGTTGCAATCTCGATTTCCTCTCCGTCTTTCTCGAATTCCCAGCGGTAGAGAACGCCGCTGGAGAAGCGGAAGCGGATGCAGCGATGATCGGCAAGATCGCGCGGATGATGTGGTCTCGGCATGGCCGCGAAATAGGATGGCGCGCCGACCACCGCGCCGCGAAGGTCCGGTCCGATGCGCACGGCGATCATGTCGCGCTGCAGGCTCTCGCCGAGCCGCACGCCGGCATCGAAACCGCCTTCAACCACATCGGTGAAGCGGTCCTCGATGACAATCTCCAGCACGATGTCGGGATAGGCCGTGGCAAAAGCGCCGAGCCGCGGCGTCAGCACCAGATGCGCTGCCGTGCGCGGCACGCTGAGCCGCAGATTCCCGGCCGGCCGCTCGCGCGACTCGACCGCGGTCTCCAGCGCCAGGTCGATTTCCGACAAAGCCGGCCGCAATCGCTCCAAGAGTTGCGCGCCTTCTTCCGTCGGCGCGACGCTGCGGGTGCTGCGCGCCAGGAGCCGCACGCCAAGCCGCGCCTCGAGGCTGGACACAGCGTGGCTGACCGCCGACGGCGCGATGGCCAATTCCCTGGCCGCGCCGCGAAAGCTGCCGCACTGGGCAACGGTCGCCAGCACCGCCAGTTGGGAGAGATGCGCTCGGTTCATTGATCTATTTCTTGGAACGGCCCGTGCAAATGAGAGACGATTATCGAACACAAAGCAAGGCCCTACTTCTGCTGCATCACAACAAGGAGACGCGTGATGCAAACCCGCAAACTAGGAACTGAATTGAACGTGTATCCCGTGGGGCTAGGCTGCATGGGCATGAGCTTCGCCTATGGCGGCCAGCCGGAGGCCGAGGCGATCGCCACGCTGCACCGTGCCGTCGAGATCGGCGTCAACTTCTTCGACACGGCGGAAGTCTACGGCCCTTACGAGAACGAGATCCTGCTCGGCAAGGCGCTGAAGTCGGTGCGGAACAAAGTGACGATCGCCACCAAATTCGGCTTCAAGATTCTGGAGGAAGGCACCGGCCTCGACCGCATGGCCGGCGTCGACAGCCGCCCCGAGCACGTCAAGGCGGTGGCCGAGGCCTCGCTGAAGCGGTTGGGCACCGATGTCATCGACCTCTACTACCAGCACCGCGTCGACCCCAACGTGCCGATCGAGGATACGGTCGGCGCCATGGCCGAGCTGGTGCGCGAGGGCAAGGTGCGCGCGCTCGGCCTGTCGGAGGCAAGTGCGGCGACCATCCGCCGGGCGCATGCCGTGCATCCCATAGCGGCGGTGCAGAGCGAATATTCGCTGTGGACCCGTGACCCGGAAGACGAGGTGTTCGCCGTCTGCCGCGAACTTGGCATCGGCTTCGTTCCCTACAGCCCGCTCGGCCGTGGCCTTTTGACCGGCACCATCGCCAGGCCCGAAACGCTTGACGATGGCGACTGGCGCCGCACCTTGCCGCGCTTCCAGGCCGAGGCCATGGAAGCCAATGCCAAGGTTATCGCGACGCTGGAAAAAATGGCGGCGGAAAAGGGCGTGACCTCGGCGCAGCTGGCGCTCGCCTGGGTGCTGCACCAGGGCGATTTCATCGTGCCGATCCCCGGAGCACGAAAAATCCGCCATCTGGAGCAGAACACGGCGGCGGCGGAGATCGAGCTGAATGCTGCCGAGGTGGCGGCGATTGGTGACGCGTTGTCGCCCGACAAGGTGGTCGGCAAGCGCTACACGGAGGAGCTGCTGGCGCTGGTGAATGGCTAGGCCTTCACCCTCCCCTTGTGGGGAGGGTCGGCTCGCTGTCGCAGCGAAGCGGAGGCAGCGAACGGGGTGGGGGGAGCGCCCTACGAGTACCTCCGCCCCGATCCGCTACGCGGATCGACCCTCCCCACAAGGGGGAGGGTAAGGTTACCACGGTACCACCTCAATCTCCGGCCAGCACTCTTGCGCCCGCTTGCCCTTCGCCTCATGCGTTCGCTGGTTGTCCATCACCCGGTTCGGCATGATGCGGAACGAGAAAATGTCGTCGAGCCCGAATGGCGCCACCAGATCGAGCAGCCCGTCGGCACCGTATCGCACCCCGACCGCGTGCGTCTTGGAGGCGAAATGGCTGACGGATTCGCTCGCGCTCGTATAGCGCGGGCAGGGCTGCCCGAACTTTTGGGGATACCACAGATGCACACGCGCCTGGTTGCGCACCTCGACCGGCAGCGCCAGCCCCTCGAAGTGCTTTGCTGCCTGGCGGATCACGGCGTCCTCGGCCTCATAGGACAGGTCGCTGTCGTCGAAATAGAAGAGATCAACGTCCTTGATGCCGTAACCTGACGGCTTGCCGGTCAGATGGTTCCAGACGCTGTTGTAAAGCGCGCCGGAAACCACCAGCCAATCCGGCAGCTCAAGCGTGCGGGCGCGCGCCAGCGCGTCGCCGACCAGCGGGTCTCCCGACACCATGTCGAGAAACGCCGCGCGCTGTGCTTCGAACGGCAGCCCGGAATAGCGCAGATGGTCCATCGCCCTTTGGAGAACGATTCGCCACCTGCTCGCAAGTTTCAGCCGCGCAGCACGCCGCCCGTCTGCTTGCCGACATTCTCGACGACGCGCTTGGCCAGCGCCTCGAAATCCTCTTCGGTCAGCGTCTTCTCGACCGGCTGGATCGACACCTCGATGGCGATCGATTTCTTGTCGGCGCCGAGCGACGCACCTTCGAAGATGTCGAAGACCGAGACGGCTGTGATCAGCTTCTTGTCGGCGGCCAATGCGGCGCGCACAAGCGTGCCGGCCTCGATCGCCTTGTCGACGACGAAGGCGAAGTCGCGCTTCACCGCCTGGAAGGCGGAGAGCTCCAGCTTCGGCTTGGTCTTCGTCGGCTTGGCCTTCGGCTCCGGCACGGCATCGACGAAGATTTCGAAGCCGCAGAGCGGACCGGAGACATCGAGCCCCTCCATCGTCTTGGGATGGAATTCGCCGAACGTGCCGAGCACGGTCTTCGGCCCGAGCTTGATCGTGCCGGAGCGGCCGGGATGGTACCAGGCCGGACCGCCCGCCTCGATCTGTAGTCGGTCGACCGGCGCGCCGCAGGCCTCGAGCGCCGCGATCGCATCGGCTTTTGCGTCGAACACGCCGACGGGACCCGAATTGCCGGCCCAGCTGCGGCCGGAGCCGTCGAGCTTGGCGGTGCCGCGGCGCACGCCGGCGGCCACGCGCCGCTGCTGGTCGGCGCCGTCGCCCTCATAAGTGCCCGAGACCTCGAACAGCGCCACATCGCCAATGCCCTTGTCGGCATTGCGCTGCGCGGCGGCGATCAGCCCCGGCAGCAGCGACGGCCGCATGTCGGACATGTCGGCGGCGATCGGGTTGGCGAGCTTCAGTGCCGTCTGGCCGCCGCCGAACAGCTCGGCATGTTTGGCAGGAATGAACGACCAGGTGACGGCCTCCATCATGCCGCGCACGGCAAGCGCGCGCTTGGCGGTGCGGGTGCGGACCTGCAGCGTGGTCAGGATCTTCGAATTGACCGCGTCATGCGCGCCGAGCGGCTGCGGCGCGATGTTGTCGACGCCGTGGATACGCATCACCTCTTCGACCAGGTCGGCCTTGCCGTCGACATCGGGACGCCAGGACGGCACAGCGACGTCCACGACATCGCCCGAACCCTGCGGCTTGAAGCCGAGGCGCGACAGGATGTCGAGGCTTTCCGCCTTCGGCACCTCGATGCCGGTCAGCCGCGTCACTTCCGAAAGCGGGAAGGAGACGATCTTGGGCTTGTGGCCGGCATAGCCGACGACTTCCGTCTCGGCCGGCTCACCGCCGCAGAGGTCGAGCACCAGCCTCGTCGCCAGTTCGACGCCGGGGACCATGAACTCAGGGTCGACGCCACGCTCGAAGCGGTAGCGCGCATCGGTGATGATGCCGAGCGTGCGGCCGGTGCGGGCGGTGGTGATCGGATCCCACAGGGCCGATTCGATCAGCACGTCTGATGTGTTCTCGTCGCAGCCGGAATGCTCGCCGCCCATCACGCCGGCGATCGATTCGACGCCATTGTCGTCTGCGATGGCGCACATGTCGGGCGTCAGCGTGTATTCGCGACCGTCCAGCGCCATCACCTTCTCGCCGTCCCTGGCACGGCGCACGACGAGATTGCCGGCGACCTTCCTGGCGTCGAACACATGCAGCGGCCGGCCGCGATCGAAGGTGACGTAGTTGGTGATGTCGACCAGCGCGCTGATTGGCCTCAGACCAATGGCGATCAGCCTTTGCTGCAGCCATTTCGGCGACGGGCCGTTCTTGACGCCGCGCACCAGCCGCAACGCGAAGCCCGGGCAAAGCTCAGGCGCCTCGATGACCACCTTGACCGGCGTCTCGCCCTTGCCGGCAATCTTTTCGACCGCACCACTTTTCAGCGTGCCGAGCCCGCTTGCCGCCAGATCCCTGGCGATGCCGTAGACGCTGGTGGCATCCGGCCGGTTCGGCGTCAGATTGATCTCGACGACCGGATCGTCGAGATGCGCATAGGACGCGAAGCTGGTGCCGACCGGCGCGTCGGCCGGCAGATCGATGATGCCATTGTGCTCGTCGGACAGTTCCAGCTCGCGCTCGGAACACATCATGCCATGGCTCTCGACGCCCCGGATCTTGCCGACCGTCAGCGTCACGTCGATGCCGGGCACATAGGTGCCGGGCGCGGCGAAAGCGCCGATCAAACCGGCGCGGGCATTCGGCGCGCCGCAGACGACTTGGACAGGGGGCTTGCCGTCGCCGGTATCGACGGTCAGCACGCGCAACCGGTCGGCATCGGGGTGCTGCACCGCCGTCAGCACCTTGGCGATGACGAAGGGTTTCAGGCTCGACTTGTCGTCGACATGCTCGACTTCGAGGCCGATCGACGTCAGCCGCTCGACGATGTCGTTGAGCGTGGCGTCGGTCTCGAGATGATCCTTGAGCCAGGAGAGGGTGAATTTCATGGGGTTGTTCCGTCTGGTCTTTTGACGCTTGATTTCAGATGTCTCGGCAAGTCGTCGGACATATGCAGGAAGGGAAGCTGCTCGCTGACATAGGCATGCAGCGTCGGCTTGAAATCGGCCGGCGCGTCCATGGCGCCGAGCATGAAGTAGATGTCGTCTTCCAGCCGCTCGTCGACATAGGCGATGGGCGAGCCGCAGACGCCGCAAAACGAGCGCGTCACCGGGCCGTTCTCGTACATCTTCAGCGCCTTGCCGGTGAACGCCACCTTGTCGGCCAGGAAACCGACAAAGGCCGAGACCGGCGCGCCGCTGGCCCGCCGGCAATCGCCGCAATGGCAATAGCTGACGTGATGCGGCTCGGCCGAAGCCTCGAACCGCACTGCGCCGCAGCGGCAGCCGCCGATGTGGGGCGCTGTCATGCGCTCAAGCCGCCGAACAGCGTCGGCATGTCGAGCGGCCGGAAACCGTAATGCGACAGCCAGCGCACATCCGCGTCGAAGAAGGCGCGCAGGTCCGGCATGCCGTATTTGAGCATGGCGATGCGATCGATGCCCATGCCCCAGGCAAAGCCCTGATATTCGTCGGGATCGAGCCCGCCGGCACGCAGCACATTGGGATGCACCATGCCGCAGCCGAGGATCTCCATCCAGTCGGAGCCTTCGCCGAAGCGCACTTCGCCGGGCCGCGAGCGGTCGCACTGGATGTCGACCTCGAGGCTTGGCTCGGTGAACGGGAAGAAGGACGGCCGGAAGCGCATCTTGACCGAGGGCACCTCGAAGAACGCCTTGCAGAACTCTTCCAGCACCCACTTCATGTTGGCGACATTGGCTGATCTGTCGATCACCAGACCCTCGACCTGGTGGAACATCGGCGAGTGCGTGGCGTCGGAATCCTGGCGGTAGGTCTTGCCCGGAATGACGATGCGGATCGGCGGCTTCTGCTTCTCCATGGTGCGGATCTGTACGGGCGAGGTGTGGGTGCGCAACAGCTTGCGCTCGCCCTTCTCGTCCGGCTGGAAGAAGAAGGTGTCGTGCATCTCGCGCGCCGGATGGCCCTCCGGGAAATTCAGCGCGGTGAAATTGTAATAGTCGGTCTCGATATCCGGACCTTCGGCGATGGCGAAGCCGAGATCGCCGAAGATCGCCGCGATCTCGTCGATGACCTGGCTGATCGGATGGATGCGGCCGCGCTCGGCCGGCGACTGCCGCACCGGCAGCGTCACGTCGACCTTCTCGGCGGCCAGCCGCGCGGCGATCGCCACATCCCTGAGTTCGGCCTTGCGGGCCGTCAGCGCCTCGGTGACACGGTTCTTGAGGCCGTTGATGACCGGGCCCTTGAGCTGGCGCTCCTCGGCGGTCATGGCGCCGAGCGTTTTCAGCATCTCGGACACGGTGCCCTTCTTGCCGAAGGCCGCGATGCGCACGGCCTCGATGGCCGGCTCATCGGCGGCCGATGCGATGTCGGCCAAAAGGGAATTTTCAAGCGTATCCAGGCCACTGGTTGCGTCGTTCACGGTCAAACTCGCTACGTTGGAAGTCGACTTTAAAGTGAAAGTCACTTTTAAGTTGAAAGTTCAGGCATCAGAGACAAAAGAACCCGCGCCAGCCGTGCCAGCGCGGGTTCCCCATAATCAGAATTGCGAATGCTTGGGAAGCGCTGGTCTTAGGCGACAGCGCTTTCAAAAGCGTTCGGCGTGGTGTTCTTCAGATATTCGAGCGCGACCTTGGCCTTGGCCACGAGCGCGGCGAAAGCCTGCGGCTCATGGATGGCCATGTCGGACAGGATCTTGCGATCGATCTCGATGCCGGCCTTGTTGAGGCCGTCGATGAAGCGGCCGTAGGTCAGGCCATGCTCGTGGGTCGCGGCGTTGATGCGCTGGATCCACAGCGCGCGGAACGAGCGCTTGCGGTTCTTGCGGTCGCGGTAAGCATACTGCAGCGACTTTTCCACCGCCTGCTTGGCGATGCGGATGGTGTTCTTGCGGCGGCCGTAGAAGCCCTTGGCGGCTTTCAGGACCTTCTTGTGCTTGGCGTGCGAGGTGACGCCTCTCTTTACGCGTGCCATGTCATGATCTCCTTAAAAGCAATTCCAGGTGCCTGCGGCTTTCCGTTCGGAATTGCGTAAAACTACTGCGTGTCCGGACCGAATGCCTTAGAGGCCGTTCGGCAGAAAATTCTTGATGACCTTCTTGCCATCCGGTTCAGCCAGAACCATCGTGCCGCGGGCATTTCGAATGAACTTGTTGGAACGCTTGATCATGCCGTGACGCTTGCCGGCCGCAGCCGACAGGACTTTACCCGTACCTGTGATCTTGAACCGCTTCTTGGCGGCCGACTTGGTCTTCATCTTGGGCATTTTGCTACTCCGTATTGTTGGCGCACTATCGCGCTTCTTGTTCGCTCCGGGCCGACCAAAGCCCGAAAAGCAAATGAAACCGCCACGGCATGCCCTGCCGGGCGGTTTTCTTGAACGGCGGTCCTATACGTCAAAGACGGCCTGTGCGCAACACCTGAAGCCGTGCGACGCTCTGTCCCCGCTCAGGGCAGCGTGAACCACACCGGCAGCATGCCCGACTGCTGCGCGCCGTCGATCAGTTCGAAGGCCGGCAGCGCGACCAGGAACACCAGACCGTCGAGCAGCGTGGTCAACAGCAGGCGCGGCTTGAAGCTGCCCGTGTCGCCCTCCTGGTAGAGGGAAAGCTTCGGGAAGAAGCGCGGCACCCTCTCCAGATAGGCCTGATAGGGCGCGCCGAGCGCTTCCTTGAGGAATTTCTCCTCGCGCAGGATGACGATGTGGAAGGCGCCGGCGCACAGCAGTGCGAACAGGATGACGCCCGAGAACGAGCCGATCTGCGCGCCGACGCCGGCCGCGGCCACGGTCGAGAACACATAGAGCGGGTTGCGGGTGATCGAATAGGGCCCGCCTGTCACCACCTCGGAGGATTTACGCCCGCCTATATAGAGCGTCGCCCAAAGGCGGCCGACGATGCCGAGGAAGATCAAGAGCACGCCGAACATCTCGATTGTTTCATGCACCGGCGTGTCGGGCGGGAAGGTCGATTGACCGAACAGCAGCGCCAGAAACAGCACCACCACGAGCACGGCAAGCACCAGCCGACGCATCTGCTGGTAATTGCCCAGCCCGTATTTGAGTTCGTTGTCCAAGGGGATATCCGATCGTCGAGGAGCCTATTGCATGTCGCCCAAAAGTGGGTCCGGTTTTGGGAGGACGACATGCATAAAAACAAAGCCGGCGATCGCAGCTTTAGCCGAGAAACAGGCGTCCCGCCGATCGCCGGGACGCTCTGCAAGACAATTCAGGCGGATTTGGAGCGCTGGTCACGCCTGACTTTATCGTGATCTCAGATGTGTTGATATTCAGCACACCTTAGCGCGGCGCCAGCACCATCATCATCTGGCGGCCTTCGAGCTTCGGCTCCGCCTCGACCTTGGCAATGGTCGCCACTTCCTCGCGCACCTTGTTCAGAAGCTGCATGCCGAGTTCCATATGCGCCATCTCGCGGCCACGGAAGCGCAGCGTCAGCTTGACCTTGTCGCCCTCCTCGAAGAAGCGGCGCACCGCCTTCATCTTGGTCTCGTAGTCATGGCTGTCGATGTTCGGGCGCATCTTGATCTCCTTGATCTCGATGACCTTCTGATTCTTGCGCGCCTCGGCCGCCTTCTTCTGGTTGGCGTATTTCAACTTGCCGAGATCGAGGATCTTTACGACGGGCGGCACCGCATTGGGCGATATCTCAACGAGATCGAGCCCGGCCTCTTCGGCGAGCAGCAATGCGTCGTTGATGGAAACATCGCCGCGGTTCTGGCCTTCGGCGTCGATAAGCTGGACCCGGGGAACCCGGATGTCACGGTTGGAGCGCGGCCCATCCTTGGTCGGCGCCGCTGCTTTGAAAGGTCTGCGAATGGTCGTGGTCTCCTTGGCCGTTTCGTTCAGGATTTGTCAGTCTTGATGCGTGGACGCGCCAATGTGGTGAGCGCGCGGGCGGAGTCAATAGCACAGCATTGACAGAAAATCACCCTGATCACCGCCTGCACCAAACAAAGAAACAGCGCGAGCACTTTTCGCCACGCCCGTGGCTGTGCCACAAGAACCCCGAGCCAGAAGAGGGGCCTGAGGAAAAAGCCATGACCGTCACGCCCCCAGCCTATCTCGACGTCGATGGACCGCGCATCGCGGTGCGCCATAGCGCGGGTTCGATACCCGGCATCGTCTGGCTCGGCGGCTACAAGTCGGACATGCTGGGCACGAAAGCGCAGACGCTGTCGGACTGGGCGGCAAAAGAGGGCCGCGCCTTCCTGCGCCATGACTATTCCGGCCATGGCGAATCCGGCGGCGCCTTTGCCGACGGCACGATTTCGACTTGGCTGTCGCAGAGCCTCGCCGTGTTCCGGAAGTTTGCCAAGGGCAACCAGATCCTGGTCGGCTCGTCGATGGGCGCTTGGATCGCGCTGCGCATGGTGCAGGAATTGCGCAAGGCGGGCGATGCAAGCGTCGTCGGCCTGGTGCTGCTGGCGCCGGCGCCGGATTTTACCTCCGAGTTGGTCGAGCCGGTGCTGACCGAAGCGCAGAAGCGCGACCTTGCCGAGAAGGGTTTCTTCGCCGAGCCGTCGGACTATTCGACCGAACCCTACATCTATACCCGCGCGCTGATCGAGGACGGGCGCGCCAACCGGGTGATGACCGGTCCGATCGACACGCATTGCCCGGTCCACATCCTGCAAGGCCTGGCCGATCCGGACGTGCCGTCGAGCCACGCGCTGAAGCTGGTCAGCCTGCTGCCGGCCGATAATGTCACGCTGTCGCTGATTCCCGACGGCGATCATCGCCTGTCGCGGCCGCAGGACCTCGACATGCTGGTGCGCGCGGTTGGCGACATGGCCGGGCGGGGCAAGTGACGATGCGCCTTTCCATTCCGATCTCGGCCTTCGTCGCGGCAATCGTCGGCTTTGGCGGCACGCTGGCCATCGTCATCGCCGCGGCCCACGCGGTCGGCGCGACGCAAACTCAGACGGCAAGCTGGGTGACGGCCATTTGCCTGGCCATGGCGATCGAGAGCCTGTGGCTGTCCTGGCGCACGAAAATGCCTGTCATCACCGCCTGGTCGACGCCGGGCCTGGCGCTGATGGCGGCGTCGACCGGCTTTTCGATCGGCGAGGCCGTCGCCGCCTTCATCGTCACCGCCATCCTGTTGATCGCCACCGGCCTGTTCCGGCCGCTGACGCAATTGATCTCCAGGATACCGCCCTCGGTCGCTTCGGGCATGCTCGCCGGCATCGTCGTTACCTTCGCCCTCAATGCGGTCAAGACCGTTCCCGTCGACCCCTGGCTGATCTTGCCTCTGATCGCGGCCTTCTTCTTGATCCGTGTGTTCCACCCCGCGCTGTCGGTGCTGTCGGTGCTGGTCGGCGGCGGTCTGGCCGCATTTCTCACCGGCCGTGTCGGTGGCCTGCCGACGCCGGAACTGTCGACGCTGACGCTGATAGCGCCTGACTTCACCGCCAAGGCGATGATCGGCCTGGCGCTGCCGCTCTATCTCGTCACCATGGCCTCGCAGAACCTGTCGGGGCTGGCCGTGCTGCGCGCCGCCGGCTACCACCCGGAGCCAGGCCCGCTGATCGGCGTCACCGGCCTGTTTTCCCTGCTGTCGGCGCCGTTTGGCGGCTCGACCACCAACCTGGCGGCGATCTCGGCGGCGATCTGCACGGGGCCGGACGTCCATCCCGACCCCGCCGAGCGCTGGAAGACCGGCCCCTTCTATACGCTCGCCTACCTCATCTTCGCGATTTTCGGCGCATCGCTGGTGGCGATCTTCGCCGTCCTGCCGCAAAGCCTGATCGTGCTGGTGGCGGGCCTGGCGCTGATGGCCTCGCTCGCCAACGCGCTGGCGATCGCGCTGAAGGACGAGGGCGACCGCATGGCCGCCACCGTCACCTTCGTCGTCACTGCTTCGGGGCTGACTTTGTTCGGCGTTGGCGCCGCATTCTGGGGGCTGATCGCCGGGCTGGTCGTGCTTTTCCTCGACAGGCTCAAAAAGCGATAATCATTTCAGGTCCTTGTCCGGTTTTGGCGGACATTGTCTTGAATCGCCGTTTTCGCCTTCCCATTTCGATTCCACGCAGCCGGTCTTGGCTGTCTCCAACCGAAGGAATGGGAGAAAATGAACACATCTGCATTGATCCGCCCGGCCTGGACGCCGGCAACCATCGCGTTGATGGTGATCGGCTTCATGGTGTTCTGGCCGCTCGGCTTCGCCATGCTCGCCTACATCATCTGGGGCGACCGGCTCGACGGCTTCAAGCGTGACGTCAACCGCGCGACGGATGGTATCTTCGCCGGCTGCCGCCGCGGTTCCGACAAGGCCGCGCGCTGGGGCAACGGCTCCGCCCGCACCGGCAACGTGGCTTTCGACGACTGGCGCGAAAAAGAGCTCGAGCGCCTCGCCGAGGAGCGCCGCAAGCTCGACGACATGCTGACCGAGTTCGACGACTATGCCCGCGAACTGCGTCGCGCCAAGGATCAGGACGAGTTCGACCGCTTCATGGCGAACCGCAACAAGTCGACCGCTCCGGCAAAGACCGATCCGGGCGCCGGAACGAACCCGACCAAGCGCGGCAAGGGCTCGAACCTGCTTGACGACTGAGGCCGAGCGACAGGCCCGATCGTGAAAAAACGGCGTCGCGCGAGCGGCGCCGTTTCTTTTTTGTTCTAGTCGTTTTTCTCGAATCGCGTATCGTCCCGCCATGACCATCGGATTCTTCCGCAATCTGACGAAGCCCAAGGCCACGCCTGTCGTGGAGCGCGAATATTGCGTCGCCGGCCGCACGCTGCCGCTCAAGATCGTCGAGAGCGCCCGGGCGCGGCGCCTGACGCTGCGCATCGATTCCGGCGGCCAGGGCCTGCGCATCACCGTGCCGCCCGGCCTGCGCCGCGGCGAGGTGGACAGGTTCCTCGACCGCCACCAGGACTGGCTGGAGCAGCGCCTGGCCAAGGTGCCGACGCGCCCGCAAGTGCGGCCGGGCATCAAGATCCCGATCCGGGGCGTGCCGCACCGTATCGTCCATGAACCGTCGAAGCGCGGTACCGTGACGGTATCGCGTGACGAGCGCGGCCCGCTGCTGATCGTGCATGGCGATCGTGTGCACCTGCCGCGCCGCATCGCCGACTTCTTGAAGCGCGAGGCCAAGAAGGAGATCGAGAAGCTGGTGATCAAGCACACCGAGGCGCTCGGCAAGCGTGCCAAGGCCATCCGCTACAAGGACACGTCCAGCCGCTGGGGCTCCTGCACCTCGGAGGGCAATTTGTCGTTCTCCTGGCGCATCATGATGGCGCCGCAGCCGGTCATCAACTACCTCGTCGCGCATGAGGTCGCGCATCTCAAGGAGATGAACCACGGCCCGAAATTCTGGAAATTGTGCGAAAAGCTCTGCCCCGACACTGACCGCTGCAAGGACTGGCTGAAGCGCAATGGCGGCGCGCTGCAGGCGATCGTGTTCGAGTAGTCAGTCGTCATTCGCGGCGTTGAGTTCGTCCGGTCGCAGGCCCTCATCGCCATGATGCGGCCAGGGCAGGAAATTCCGGTCGAATTCATCGCTGCCAAAATAATCCAGCGCCCGATGCGCCTCGGCCCCGTTGAAGGCGGCCTTGTCCATCAGATGGGCGATGACCTCGCGCGCCTGCGCGATCTTCTGCTTCAGTTCGGCAACCGTTCTGTCGGCCATGATCGTTCTCCCGCCCGGCAAGCTTTAAATCCCATCCACCAATAGGTAGCGCCTTTGGCGTCGCCGGCAAACAGCATGCTTGTTCTCGACTCTGGCTCGATTTCATGCCAATTCCCGCGCCATGGCGCTCGACATCAAGATCTGCGGCTTGAAGACCGACCAGGCAATGGCCGCGGCGCTCGCCGGCGGCGCCAGCCATGTCGGCTTTATTTTTTTCGCGAAAAGCCCGCGCTATGTCGAGCCGGCGGAAGCCGGGCGTCTGCGCGAAGCCGCGCGTGGCAAGGCCTTGGCGGTTGCTGTCACGGTCGACGCCAGCGATGCTTTCCTGGCCGAGATCGTCACGGCCATGCAACCCGACATGTTGCAGATGCACGGCTCGGAAACACTCGAACGGGTGGCCGAACTGAAGGCCCGCTATGGCTTGCCGGTGATGAAGGCGCTGCCGCTCAGCGAGGCCGCCGATCTTGACCGGATCAAGCCGTTCATCGGCGTCGCTGATCGCTTCCTGTTCGATGCCAAGCCGCCGAAGGGCTCCGTGTTGCCAGGCGGCAATGGCGTCGCCTTCGACTGGCGCATCCTTGCCGGCCTTGACGCCGGCGTCGATTACATGCTTTCCGGTGGGCTCAACGCCGCCAACATCGGCGATGCCCTTCGGTTTGCGAACCCGCCCGGAATAGACATTTCCTCCGGCGTGGAAAGCGCCGCGGGCGTCAAGGATCCGGCGCTGATCGAACAGTTTTTCCGGGCCGTCCGGGCAGCACGCGACGACCGCGCCGCCTGAGCGTACCCCCTCAAGATTTAGGAGATCGGCGATGAACAAGCCGGCGACACCCAATTCCTTCCGCACCGGACCCGACGAGCAGGGCATGTTCGGCATTTTCGGCGGTCGTTTCGTCGCCGAAACGCTGATGCCGCTGATCCTCGACCTGGAGCGGCACTGGAACGAGGTCAAGAACGATCCGGATTTCAGGGCTGAGCTCACCGATCTGTCGACCCACTATGCCGGGCGGCCGTCGAAGCTTTATTTCGCGGAAGGCCTGACCAAACATCTCGGCGGCGCGAAAGTCTATTTCAAGCGCGAGGACCTGAACCACACCGGGTCGCACAAGATCAACAATTGCCTCGGCCAGATCCTGCTGGCCAAGCGCATGGGCAAGAAGCGCATCATCGCCGAGACCGGCGCCGGCCAGCACGGCGTGGCGTCCGCCACCGTCGCCGCGCGCTTTGGCTATCCCTGCGTCGTCTATATGGGCGCCACCGACGTTGCCCGCCAAAGCCCCAACGTGTTCCGCATGAAGCTGCTCGGCGCCGAAGTGCGGCCGGTCACAGCCGGCCACGGCACGCTGAAGGATGCCATGAACGAAGCCCTTCGCGACTGGGTCACCAATGTCGAGGACACCTATTACCTGATCGGCACCGCCGCCGGCCCGCACCCTTATCCGGAGCTGGTGCGCGACTTTCAGTCGGTGATCGGCACCGAGGCGCGCGCGCAGATCCTCGAACAGGAAGGCCGGCTGCCCGACACCATCATCGCCGCCGTCGGCGGCGGCTCGAACGCCATCGGCCTGTTCCATCCTTTCCTCGACGACAAGGATGTTCGCATCATCGGCATCGAAGCGGGTGGGCGTGGTCTCGACGGCATCGAGCACTGCGCCTCGATGAATGCCGGTTCGCCCGGCGTGCTGCATGGCAACCGCACCTATCTCCTGCAGAATGCCGACGGCCAGATCATGGACGGCCATTCGATCTCGGCCGGTCTCGACTACCCCGGCGTCGGCCCGGAACATTCCTGGCTGCGCGATTCCGGCCGCGTCGAATACGTGCCGATCCTCGACGACGAGGCGCTCGAAGCCTTCAAGCTGACGACGCGCGTCGAAGGCATCATCCCGGCGCTGGAATCCGCGCACGCCATCGCGCACGCGGTGAAGATCGTGCCTGCCATGGACAAGGACCAGATCGTCATCGTCAACCTGTCCGGCCGTGGCGACAAGGACGTGCACACGGTGGCCTCGATGCTGGGCATGGAGATCTAGGCCCTTTGGACCGTTTCGATTTGGGAGTTGACTATGAGCAAAATTCGTCCAAAGGGCCAGTCATGACGACCCGCATCGACCGCCGCATGGCGAAGCTGAAGACCGAAGGCCGCCCGGCGCTCGTCACCTATTTCATGGGCGGCGACCCCGACTACGACACCTCGCTGTCGATCATGAAGGCGCTTCCCGGCGCCGGCTCCGACATCATCGAGCTCGGCATGCCGTTTTCCGATCCGATGGCAGACGGCCCGGCGATCCAGGCGGCCGGCCTGCGGGCGCTGAAAGGCGGCCAGACGCTGGTCAAGACGCTGAAGATGGCGTCCGAATTCCGCGCCGGCGACAATGAAACGCCGATCGTGCTGATGGGTTACTACAACCCGATCTACATTTACGGCGTCGAGCGCTTCCTGAAAGACGCGCTGGCCAGCGGCATCGACGGGCTGATCGTCGTCGATCTGCCGCCGGAAATGGATGAGGAACTCTGCATTCCGGCGCTGAAGGCCGGCATCAACTTCATTCGGCTGGCGACGCCGACCACCGACGACAAGCGCCTGCCCAAGGTTCTGCAGAACACGTCCGGCTTCGTCTACTACGTCTCGATGACCGGTATCACCGGTTCGGCGCTGGCCGACACCGGCAAGGTGGCCGCCGCCGTCAACCGCATCAAGGGTCACACGGACCTGCCGGTCTGCGTCGGCTTCGGCGTCAAGACCGCCGAACAGGCGCGTGTCATCGGCGCCAATGCCGATGGCGTCGTCGTCGGCACCGCAATCGTCAATGCGGTCGCCAATGTGCTGGGGCCGAAGGGCGAAAAGACCGCCGACCCGGCCGAGGCCGTCGCCACGCTGGTCAGCGGCCTGGCGCAGGGCGTGCGTTCGGCCCGCCTTGCTGCTGCCGAATAGTTTTCCTACCTCTGGTCTTGTGCATGTCGTTATCGCGCGGTTCCCCTTTGTGAGCGGGATGCACTAACCCTTCTTCGTCAGGACAGGAGCCGAAGCGATGAACTGGATCACCAATTACGTTCGCCCGAAGATCAATTCGATGCTCGGCCGGCGCACCGACATGCCCGAGAACCTCTGGATCAAGGATCCCGAGACCGGGGAAATGGTGTTCCACAAGGATCTGGAATCCAACCAGTTCGTCATCCCGTCTTCCGGCCATCACATGAAGATCTCGGCCAAGGAGCGGCTGAAATACTTCCTCGACGACGGCAAGTACGAGCAGCTCGAAAACCCCAAGGTCGTGCTGGATCCGCTGAAGTTCCGCGACGAGAAGCGCTATACCGACAGGTTGAAGGACGCCAAGGCCAAGACCGGCCTGGAAGACGCCATCGTCAACGCGCTGGGCACCATCGAGGGCCTGCCGGTGGTGGTGACGGTGCAGGATTTCGCCTTCATGGGCGGCTCGCTCGGCATGGCGGCGGGCGACGCCATCGTGCACGCATTCGAGGTCGCGCTGCAGCGCAAGCGGCCGCTGATCCTGTTCGCCGCTTCCGGCGGCGCCCGCATGCAGGAAGGTATTTTGTCCCTCATGCAGCTGCCGCGCACCACGGTCGGCGTCGACCGGCTGAAGGAAGCGGGGCTCCCCTACATCGTCGTGCTGACCAATCCGACCACCGGCGGCGTCACCGCCTCCTATGCCATGCTGGGCGATGTGCATATCGCCGAACCTGGCGCGCTGATCGGCTTTGCCGGCCCGCGCGTCATCGAACAGACCATCCGCGAGAAACTGCCCGACGGCTTCCAGCGTTCCGAATATCTGATGGAACACGGCATGGTCGACATGGTGGTGTCGCGGCTGGAGATGCGCCAAACGATCGCACGGCTGTTGAAGATGCTGCTCAAGATGCCGGGCGAGCAAAAGCCGCTGGAGCCGGAAATCCTGCCGCCGGCGGTGGTTGCCGCCGAAGCCCGGCCGCAAGCCTGAGACGACACCGTGCATGTCGCCCAAAAGTGACCTCGGTTTTGGGAAAACGACATGCACAAGCCTGCCTTGGCCGCCGCGAACAGCGATTGCGCCATGTCCATGGCGCGCTGTAGCCTTTTGATTGCCATGGCCATTGCCGGATTGATTCTGGTGGTTGGGCCATGCGTCGGGATTTTGCCATGACAACGCTTGCCGCCGACCGCGAAATCGAAGCCCTGATGGCGCTTCACCCGAAAGGCTTCGACCTTTCGCTCGACCGCGTCACGCGGCTCCTGGAGAGGCTGGGCAATCCGCAGGATCTGCTGCCGCCGGTCATTCACATCGCCGGCACCAACGGCAAGGGTTCCTGTGCCGCCTTTTCCCGCGCGTTGCTTGAAGCCGCCGGCCACCTTGTGCATGTCCACACCTCGCCGCATCTGGTGAGCTGGGCCGAGCGCTACCGGCTGGCCGCCGAAGGCGGCGGCAAACTCGTCGACGACGAGACCTTCGCCGAAGCCATTGCCCGCGTCGCCAAGGCCAATGACGGCCAGAAAATCACTGTTTTCGAGATACTCACCGCCGTCACCTTCATCCTGTTTTCCGAACATCCGGCCGAAGCCGCCATCATCGAGGTCGGCCTCGGTGGCCGCTTCGACGCCACCAATGTCGTCGCCAGGCCTGCCGTCTCGGTGATCATGCCGGTGTCGATGGATCACGAAGCCTATCTCGGCGACCGGGTCGAACTGATCGCCGCCGAAAAGGCCGGCATCATGAAGCGCGGCTGCCCGGTGGTCATCGGCGCGCAGGAAAGCGAGACGGCGTTGCAGGTGCTGATCGAGACCGCCGAGCGGCTGGAGTGCCCGACCTTCGTGTATGGCCAGGATTTCCTCGCCTTCGAGGAAAACGGCCGCATGGTCTACCAGGACGAGGACGGGTTGATGGACCTGCCGCCGCCGCGCCTGCCCGGGCGCCATCAGTTCGCCAATGCAGCCGCCGCGATCGCCGCGGTCAAGGCGGCCGGCTTTGAGATCAGCCATCGCGCCGCCGAAAAGGCGATGACCCATGTCGCCTGGCCCGGCCGCATGCAGAAGCTGGCGCAGGGCCGGCTGGCGGAGCTCGCGCCGAAGGGCGCCGACATCTGGCTCGACGGCGGTCACAATCCGGGCGCCGGCGTGGTCGTCGCCGAGGCGCTGGCCGAGCAGGAGGAAAAGAACCCGCGCCCGCTCTTCCTGATTTCGGGCATGATCAACACCAAGGACCAGAGCGGCTATTTCCGCGCCTTCAAGGGCCTCGTCCGGCATGTCTACACCGTGCCGGTCAGCCTGAGCGATGCCGGCGTGCCGAACGACGAATTGGCGGTCCGCGCCACGGAAGCCGGGCTGACGGCCGAGCCGGTGAGTTCCGTTGCCAACGCGCTTATGCTGCTGCGCGACACATGGGACGGCCCGGCGCCCCGCATCCTGATCGGCGGATCACTCTATCTTGCCGGGGCGGTGCTGGCCGAGAACGGCACGCCGCCGACCTGAGCGCTTGATGACCGACGTAGGGAGCCCGTGATGATCAAGGTGAAGCAGCTCGCCCATGTCTGCATCTTCGCGCATGATCTGGAAGCGACGCGAAGCTTCTACCGCGACGTGCTCGGCATGGACACGAGGTTCAATTTCCTGCGCGACGGCAGGATTTTCGGCTTCTACCTCGATTGCGGCGGCCGCAGCCATGTCGAGGTGTTCCAGAAGGATGCCACCACCCACAGCGAACTCAACCAGATCAACCATCTCTGCCTTGAGGTCGAAGACATCGACGCTGCGATCGCTCATATCAAGTCGAAGGGCATCGACGTGACCGCGAAGAAGCACGCGTGCGACGACACCTTTCAGGCCTGGATCCGCGATCCCAACGGCGTGAAGATCGAGCTGTTCGAATACACCGACAAAAGCGCGCAGTTCATCGGCGGTGACCGCATCGCCGACTGGTGACTGCATTTCAGGCCGCACCCGTCCGGGCACGGCCTTGGCGGTTCACTTCAGCTCGATCTCGATGAAAGCATATTCGCCGTCATTGGCGCTGATGACGTCGTGTTCGACGCCCTCCTTGCGGAAATAGGGCGCGCCTTTCTTCATCTCGGCGAAGGTCTCGCCGTCCTTGGTCACCAACTTCAGCTTGCCGTCCATCAGCGGCACGACGACATAGTCGTGGCCATGGCGATGCCAGCCGGTGTTGTCGCCGGGCTGGAAGCGGTATTCGGTGACGATGACGCGCTCATTGTCGATGAAGACGGTTGCCTTGGCGGATCCGGTCATGTCGCTCTCCCTGTTTCTGCTGCCAGCAGACGACATGGCGTATCCCAACGTGAGGGCCAGAGCGGGTTGGCCGATGGCGCCAACAAAAAGCCCGGCGCGATGGCCGGGCTTTTGATATCGGGAAGTTCAGTTGGATCAGAGGCTGCCATTAATCCAGTGCGACAGCGCGGTCTTCGGCGCGGCGCCAACCTTCATGTCGGCCACTTCGCCGCCCTTGAAGATCATCAGCGTCGGGATCGAGCGCACGCCGAACTGCGCGGCAAGCTCGGGATTCTCGTCGATGTTGAGCTTGGCAATCTTGACCTTGCTGCCGAGTTCAAGAGCGATGTCCTCGAGCGCCGGCGCGATCATCTTGCACGGGCCGCACCATTCAGCCCAGAAATCCACCACGACAGGCTCCTTGGCGTTGAGCACGTCGGCCTGAAAATTGTTCTTGTCGACCTTGACGGTGGCACCCATGCGGAAAATTCCTTTCGAGAGTTCTTTGTCGCACCAAATGTGGTGGTTATCTTGCCCTTCTTCAAGCAGGTCTTGTGTCACGCTCCCGTGAGTCGGGCAAGGGCGTCATCCATGGCCCGGGCCGGCAGTTCGATCAGCCTTGGCGCTTCGGTGAACAGGAGCGCCGCCTTCACCTCGCGCCCGCGGTAAAGCGGCTGCAGCAAGGCGCGATAGAGCGCGAGCTGCAGAAGATAAGCCGGCGGGACCTCGGGCAGCGAGGCAGGCGCCGGCCGGTTGGTCTTGTAGTCGACGATCGAAACCGTGTCGGCGGTCACCGCCAGCCGGTCGATCTTGCCGGAAATCGAGCGCGTTTTGCCCCTGACCTGCAGGCTGCCCATGATCGCCACCTCGGCGCGCGAGAAGGGCGCGAAAAGTTGGCCGAGGCGTGGGTCGTCGAGGATGGCGATGACCGATGCCAGGGCCTTTTCCCGCTCTAAGGGCGGCCACGCGGCACCCGTTCGCGCGAGATAACGTTCGGCCGCGCCCTGGCGTTCGCCCTCGGCGAGGCCGGGCAGCATCTGCAGCAGCTTGTGCAAAGCAAGCCCGCGCAGCACGGCAAAGCCGGGTTCGGCGTCGGCGTCCAGCACCGGTGAGGCCTTGTCGACGACGGCTTCCTTGCCTTCGTCGATCAGTGCCGAGGCGCCGGATGGCGACAGCGGCCGCGGCAGGTCCTCGAAGGGCGGCAAGGGCCGGAACAGGGTCCCCGGCAACGGACCGAAAGCATCGGCCTGCCGCGCCTGTTCATCGGCGCTCGCCGCGACGGGCGGCAGCTTGGTGACGTGGAAACGGTGCACCGGCTCGCCGCCGGCGGGATGCGCACGCTGTTCGCTTTCCGGCGCGCCGATCAGCGCGCGGCTGACGATCGAATGCCAGGTGCCGGTATTCGGCGCCCGCTTGCCGTGATAGCCGCAGACGATCAGCCGGTCCTCGGCGCGGGTCATGCCGACATAGAGCAGCCGGCGATATTCATCGTCGGCGAGTTCGCGGGCGCGGGCGGCTGCCGCCTTTGAGAAGCCGTTGGCGACATCGCTGGCCGAACGCCAGAGATAGCCCTTGCCGTCCCAAAAGGTGCCCGAGCCGTCGAACGGCATCAGGCGCGGCAGATGCTGGTCGCTGAACGGGGCGGAGCCGCCATCGACCAGGAACACCACCGGCGCCTCCAGGCCCTTGGCGGCGTGCACGGTCATGACGCGGACCTCGTCGCGTGTCTGGTCCATCTCGCGCTTGATCTCGGGCCCGGCATTTTCCAGCGTCGACAGGAAGGCCTCCAGCCCGGGCAGGCCGGTTCGCTCCTCGGCAAGGCAGAAGCTCAGGAATTCATCGAGAATATCGCCGGCCTCCGGCCCGAGCCTCGCTATCATTTTTCGGCGCACGCCGTCACGCGCCAGCAGGCCGGCATAGAACTCGAACACCGGCTTGAAAGCGGCTTCGTCAGCCCAGACGTCGAGTTGCGCCACAATCTTCGCCAAGTGCTCGTCTTCACCGGCGTGCTGGCGCAGCGACGCGGCCAAAGAGACGCCCGGCCGCCTCTGCGCGGCAAGCGTGAACAGCGTCTCCTCCGGCAGGTCGAAGATCGGGCTGCGCAGCACTGCGGCGAGCGACAGATCGTCCTGCGGCTGGGTCAAGAGATGGCCGAGCGCAATCAGGTCCTTGACCGCGATATGGCCGGGCAGGCTCAGCCGGTCGGCGCCGGCGACCGGAATGTCGCGGCGTTTCAAGGCGCGGGTCAGCGCGTGAACAAAACTGTCGCGCTTGCGCACCAGCACCAGCACGTCGCCCGGCCGCAGCCGTTTGCCACGGCCTTCGATGATTTCGCCCTTACCGATCCAGCCGGCAATGGTCGCCGCGACGTTCTCGGCGACGCGCACCGCCGGCGCATGGGCATGGTCGATCGCCTGCGTCCAGTCGTCGGGTTCGTCGACGACGTCGGCGCCGATCGACGGCCAGACCTCGACATAGCCCGGTGCATCGGTGCGGATTGCCTTGTGGCTCAACGGATCGGGATCATGGCTGATGCCGCGCCGCACGACAGGATCGGCAAAGACGCGGTCGACGGCGGCCAGAACGTCGTCGGTCGAGCGGAACGACCAGGTCAGCTTGAGGTCGGCGAAGGACGCCTCGGCATCGCGCACCCGGCCGGCGAACAGCAGCCGGCTGTCGGCGAAGGAGTCGGGCGCCGCTCCCTGGAACGAATAGATCGATTGCTTCTCGTCGCCGACGGCGAAGACCGTGCGGTGGACCCGGTCGCGCGCGCCGAGCCCGGCGAAAAATTCTTCCGCCAGCCGCTTCACCACCTCCCATTGATCCGGGCTGGTGTCCTGCGCTTCGTCGAGCAGGATGTGGTCGATGCCCTGGTCGAGCTTGTACTGCACCCACGGGCCGGCATCGGGCCGCGCCAGGAGGTTGACCGTACGGGTGATCAGATCGTTGAAATCGAGAAAGCCGCGGCTGCGTTTCAGCACTTCGTAGCGGGCGATCAGCCAGTCGGCGATGGTCAGTGCCGCGCGTGTGCCTTCCAGCATGCGGAACAGCGCCAGCCGGTCGACAGTTTCGATAATGGCGCTTGCCGCCGAGACATAACGCTCGGCGAGATCCGGCAGCCGGTCGGTGAGCGCCTTCTTGAAGGCCTTTGCCGGATCGTAGGGATCACCATCGGTCTTGAGGAAGGCTCTGGCGAGCAGTTGCAGGCGGCGAACGGGATCGCTCTCGGCAAAAGCCTGGCGCGCATAGGGCAGGATGTTGTTCAGCACCGATCTGGCATCGGTGGATTCGGCGGCCCGGGCAAAGCCGGTGAAATAGTCCGGCAAGAAGCCGGGCAACGGCCAGACCGATGCTGCAATCCCTTCGGCGGTCTGGCCAGGGCGGAAATGGAATTCGTCGAACAAAGGCTGGAAGCCGTCACGTCCGACCGCGTCGAGGAACTGGCGCAGCCCGTCGCGCTTGCGCACGATCTCGCCGAGCAAGGCATCGAGGCCGGCTTCACCGCCGCGCTCCAGCACGATGGCGAAGGCGTCGGCCAGGTCCGGGTTGCCGGCAGCCGTGCCGGAGATCATCTCGCGGCGCGCGGTAGCGAAAAGCGATGCCTCCATCTGGCCGTCGAGCATCTCGAAATGGGCCGGGATGTTGGCCTCCAGCGGGAACTGGTGGAGCACCGATTCGCAGAATGCGTGGATGGTCTGGATCTTTAGCCCGCCCGGCGTTTCCAGCGCCTCGGCGAACAGGCGCCGCGCTCGGCGCATGGTGTCGCGGTCGGGCCGCCGTCCTTCCAGTGCCTCGATCTTCGCGGCCAGCTCGGCATCGCCGAGCACCGTCCAGTCCGACAGCGTGGAAAAGACCCGGTTCGACATGTTGGCGGCGGCGGCGCGCGTATAGGTCAGGCACAGGATCTTCGACGGGTCGGTGCCGTTGAGCAGCAGCCGTATGACACGCTGGGCCAGCACATGGGTCTTGCCCGATCCGGCATTGGCCGACACCCAGGCCGAATTCTGCGGATCGGCGGCGCGGGCCTGGCTGTTGGCGGTATCGCTCGGGATGGGATAGGCCTTCTTCATGCCTCCCCTCCCTCGTCGCCGGCGTCGCCGCCTGCCGACCATTCGAGCACGCGGGCGAGATGGTCGTAGTCGCCATCGGTCTCGCCCTCGCGAAACGGCAGCGCGCGCGACAGATAGCCGGTCTGCGGGTCGGCATAATGGATCAGCAGCTTTTCCAGCCGCGCCCAGGCCTCTTCGGCAAGATCGGCGGCGGTCCTTGGCTGGCGGTTGTGCTCGAGGATGGACTCTTCGAACACCTCGCCATTCGGCTTCAGCCTGACAAAGGCCAGTTGCGACGGCTCGCGCGCGCCAAGATCCTTGAACGCGCCGCGCCTCAGCAGCGCACCTTCCAGTGCCAGCTGCGGCGCGAGCAGCGTGTGCGCCTGCGCCTTGGACGGCGAGGAGCCTGTCTTGTAGTCCAGAATGTCGGCCATGCCGCCGGCCAGCAGATCGACGCGGTCGGCGTAGCCCGACAGCGTCACGCCGGACTGGCCGACGACGGTCTTGCCGGCACGCTCCTCGGCATGGCGCCGGGTCACGGCATCGGCACGCGTGCGCTCCCATTCGACGATGTTAGCTGCAAGCTTTTCGAAGCGCGGCCACCACACCGCCTCGACATCGGCCGGCAGGGCGGCTTCGGCAAAGCAGGCGCGGCCAGCGGCAATGAGGCCGGCCAAGGCATCGGGTGCGCGCGGATCGGCAACGCGCGACGAGAACAGATGCAGGATGGCGTGGAACAGCGTTCCCCGCTCGGCCGCACCGGGATCGCGGATGAGTGCATCGAGCGGCATCAGGCCGAGTATACGTCTGGCATAGACGGCGTAGGGATCACGGCGCAGCGTCTCGATCTCGGTGACCGAGAAATGCGTTGGGCGCACCGCCAGTGGCGGCTTCGGTTGCGGACGCGGCGCGAAATCCAGCTTTGGGCCGGTGTCGAGTGCGCGGGCCCAGGCGAGCAGCTCGTCGCCGCGCCGGCGCAGGGTCGCCGCCTGGTCGCCGCCGATGAAGGTAAGCAGCCGCTGCAGCCAGCGGGACGGCACGGCGGGGGCGTCGCCGGAACGCGCCGAACGGGCCAGCACCACGTGTCTCGCGCCCATCGCCGTCTGGAAATCATGCGCGGCAAGGCCGATGCGCCTTTCGGGCGGTTCCAGATCGATGCCGGTCTTCATCAGCCGCGACATGAAGCGGTCGCTCTCCGGCTTGCGCGGCCAGACACCTTCGTTGAGTCCGCCAATGACCAGCGTGTCGACGTCCTGCAAGCGCGCTTCGAGCGCACCCCAGATGGCGATGTTCCTGTCGGTGCCTTGCGCCGGCTTGACCGTTTCCGGCGCGATCAGCGCGTCCATCACATCGGGCCATTCGCTCGCCGCAAATGACAGCGAGGCCGAAGCGGCGACCAGCCCGCGAAGCAATTCGGCGAGTTTTTCGCCGGCGTCGCCGGCATAGAGCTCGCCCAGGCCGCCATCGCCGGAACGGCCGAGGCTTTCCAAAGCCACGATGCTTGCCTGCACCAGCACGGCAAGATCGGCATCCGCCTGGTCGCGAAAGGCCGAAAGCGGTGCCAGCGCTTCTGTCAGTCGTGCGAGCAAATTCCGCGCATCTTCGATGGAGCGCACGGTGAGACGGGAAAACCAGAAGGGCGGCCGGCTGTCATCGCCAAGGCCAGTGAGACGGTTTTCGAACAATTCAGGCAGCGAAACGATATCGGGGCGGCCGGTGCCGCCGCGCAGCGCCACCAGTTCGACCAGTCCGGCCGCGTGGCGCACATCGGCGCGTTCGAGGCCGAGGCCGAGCAGCGGATGCTTGAGCAGCGACAAAAGGCCGACGGGATCGCCCGGCCGGAACACCGCTTCCAGCGTCAGCCGGAGCAGGCTGGCCGCCGGGCTGTTGGCGAGCGGCGTGCCGCCGGAATCGTCCGCAACCACACCAAATCGCTTGAGCTCCACCGAGACGCGCCGCGCCAGCGCGCGGTCGCCGGTGACGAGGGCCGCCCTTTGGCCAGGCTGTTCGACGGCCTGCTTCAGCGCGACGGCGATGGCGACGGCCTCATCGCGTTCGCTGGCGGCTTCCAGCAGCGTCACCTCGGCAAAGGCGCCGGCAATATCGGCTGTCGAAAATCCGTTGCGCGTTTCGGCCCATAGCTCGGTGGTCTCGGCCGGCCGCAGCGCCTCGCCGACAAGCGCGGCGCGAAGCGCAAGATGCGGCTCGGCTGTGCCGACCTCCTCGACATCGGAGCGCAGCACGCCGATCTTGCCGATCAACCTGGCGAGGCCATATTGCGGGTGGCCAAGCACAGCCGGCCGCGCGCCGGGGGCGACAAGCGCCTGAAACGACGCTTCGTCCAGCGTCCGGTCGAGCCCGGGCAGCACAATGGCGCCGCCGGGCAGGCGGGCGATCGAGGCAAGCAGTTCGGCCGTGGCGGGTATCGACCCGGTCGAGCCGGCGGCGATGACCGGTCCGGCCGGCGGATTGCGCCGCAGCCGCGCCGCCTCGGAGCGGATCAGCGCGCTGCGATGCGCAGCCGGATTGGAGCGGTCGCTTTCCCTGAGGAATTTCGGCCAGGCGTCGGTGACGATGCCGAGGAATTCGAGCGTCACCTGCCACCAGCCGGCGAGGTTGCCGGTCACCAGATCCGCGAGCTTGGACCAGTCGGTGCCTTCCGTCTCGATCTCATCCATCAGCCCCGCAAGATCGCGCGCCAGCCAGATTGCGTCGGCGGTGGAGGCCGGGATGACGATTTCCTCGGCGAAAAGCTTCGCCACATGCTCCGGCAGCCGGCGTTTCCAGGCCCGCACCAGCGGCGTCAGCAGCAACAGGCGTTCAGTCGCCGAGATCGGCGGCGCGAGATCGAGCGCCGCCGCTGGCTCGGCATCGAACAGGGCTTCGTCCTCGTCGAATTCGCCGAGCGGGCGGATGACCGGCAAGATCGCCGAACCGCCACCGCCACGTGTCTTCAGACTGTCGACGAAGACACCGCGCAAGGCGCGCGCGGCGCGGCGCGTCGGCACATAGATGGTGACATCGGCAAGTGCGAGCGGATCGCCATCGAAATGAAATCCGGGGATCAGGCGACCGGCAAGCAGCGCCTCGGCCAGCGTCGGCAGGAACGGCGCTCCGGGGGGGATCGAGAAAACGCGGCTTGAGCCGCTCATTGCGACCCGGTTAGCGCGCCGGCGACCGCTGCTTCCGCCTGCGGGATGGCATCCGGCGTGCCGACGGTGATCCAGTGGCCGTGCATCGGCATGCCGAACAGGCGGCCGGCGGCGATGGCTTTATCGAAATAGGCGTTTAGCGAATGCGGTTCGGCCGTGGCATCCTTGAACAGACGCGGATGGATGATCGCCGCGCCGGCATAGATCAGGCCGGCCGGATCGCCTTTTGAGCGCCGCAAGGCACCGTCTGGCGCAACCAGGAAATCGGTGCTGCCGCAGTGTCCTGTCGCCTGATGGAGATCCGCCAGCATCAGCAGAATATCCATTTTCGCGGCGTCCCATGCAAGGGCAAGCCGCCCGAGATTGAGCGGACCGTGGTCGATCCAGAACGTGTCGGCGTTGAGGATGTAGAACGGCTTTTGGCCCAGTTCCGGCAGCGCCTTGACGATGCCACCGGCCGAATCGAGCAGCCGGTCGCTCTCATCGGAAATGACGATCTTCGGCGCCTGACGCGCCGCGACATGGGCGACGATCTGTTCGGGAAGATAGTGGACATTGACCACCGCCTTGGCGACGCCGGTGGCGGCGAGGCTGTCGAGACCCCAGTCGAGCAAGGTCTTGCCGGCGATCCTGACCAGCGGCTTCGGGATCGTGTCGGTGATCGGCCGCATGCGCTTGCCGAGCCCGGCGGCAAGGACGATGGCGGTGTCCAGTCTTGCTGTCACAATGTTCGTTCCTCAAGCAGCCCGTGCGCATTGTAGAAATCCCGCAGGCCGGCAAGCGCCGGGTGGGACAGCGCCCGGCGCAGATAGTCGCCGATGCGCGGCAGGTGCTTCAAATAATAAGGTTTGCCGTCGCGCTTTTCGAGACGCACGAAAATGCCGAGGATCTTGGAATTGCGCTGCGCGGCCATGATTGCGTAGGCTTCCAGGAAGCTCGCTTCGTCGAAAGCCCCCGCTGCGTGACGCGCCGCGACATAGGCATCGAGCGTTTTCTTCTCGATCTCGGGCGAGATCGTGACACGGGCGTCCATGGCCAGCGAGGCGACGTCATAGGCTGAAGGCCCGATCAGCGCATCCTGGAAATCGACGATGCCCAGCCGGTCATGGCCGGCGCGGTCGCCACGCCAGATGATGTTGGGCGAATGGAAGTCGCGCAGCATCAGCGTGTATTCGCTGCCCTGCAGCCGATCGAAAAGCGCGTTCCATTCCCTGGCGTAGCCGGTGCGCAGATTGTCGCTGGCCGGGCCGCCCGATATCGCCGGCACATACCAGTCGACCAAAAGATCGGCTTCGATCATCATCGCATCGCGGTCGAAAGGTGGCACCTCGTGAAAGCTGCCGGGTCCCGCCTGCAGGCGCTGTGGCCAGGTCTTGCCATGCATCATGGCCAGCAGCTCGGCCGCCGCCGCATAGCGCTCGGCCACCGGCTCGCCATCCTTGCCGAGAAATCCTTCAGCTCCAAGATGTTCGAGCAGCAGGAAGCCTTGGTCCTGGTCCTCGGCATGGATTTGCGGAACGTTGACGCCGCCGGCCTTCAAGGCACGGTCGATGGCGACGAAGGCGGAGACCGATTGGGCGGTGTGGGCGATCACGGCATAGGGCTTGCCGTCGCGCACGGGTGGGCCGAGCACCAGCCGCGGCGAGTTCATCAGCACGCGCGGCTCCTGGCCGGCAAGCGTCACGACCTCGTAGGAGCGGGCCGAGGCGTCGCCGATGAAATGGCGTCGCCGCGCTTCGCCCCAACCTGCCTTTTCAAGAAAACCGCGCATGGCCAGCGACCGCGCCGCGCGGTCGAATGCCGCCCCTTGCCCCGACAGCCGCGCCAGCCGGCCCTCGCCATGCTGGACGAGTTCGATCGAGAGTGTCGTCTTTGGCAGATAGCCTTCCGCCCGCTCGGGCCATTCGACGAGGGCGGCCCCTTGCGTCAGCGCTTCGTCGAAGCCGAGTTCGTCGAGCTCGCTTGCCGAGGACAGGCGATAAAGGTCGAAATGATGGACCGGAATGCGGGTGTCGTAGCTCTGCACCAGGGTGAAGGTCGGGCTCGGCACGTCCAGGCTGGCATCGTCGGCCAGCGCTCGGATCAGCGCACGCGCCAGCGTCGACTTGCCGGCGCCGAGATCGCCCTTGAGCGCCAGCACGTCGCCGGCGCGCAGGGATAGCGCCAGATCCTCGCCCAGCCGCGCTGTCTGTGTCTCATCCGCGAGCAAACGCTCCAGCACGGGTCCCGTCATAGAGCGCGCTACTCGGCCGCGGCGCGGATGCCCGGCATGTCGGGGAAGGTGCAGATGACAGTCGTGCCCTTGTCCTTGCCGGTTTCGATGCGAACATTGCCGCCATGCAGTTCGACGAAGCTCTTGACGATCGACAGGCCGAGGCCGGCGCCGCGCCGGCGACCGCCATTGGTGCGTGGTTCGAAGCGGCGGAACACCGAGTCCAGCACGTCCGGCGGCATGCCGGGACCGTCGTCATGAACTGAGAATTCCACCCCGTCCGCCAGATGCCGGCAGGCGAGCCGGATGGTGCTGGCTTCCGGCGCGTAATTGGCGGCGTTGCTGAGCAGATTGTAGAGGATCTGTCGGATGCGGATCTCGTCGCCGTGGAACGTCTTCGGCGCGGCGGCGGCATCGACCTCGAGCCGGATCGAATGCTCCTGCAGCCGGTCGGCGACCAGTTCCGCTGCCGCCGCGATGGTGCGGTCGACATGCACCTCGGAAATGTCGAGCTGCATGATGCCGGCATCGACGGTCGCAAGGTCGAGTATGTCGTTGACGATGGTCAGCAGCACCGAGGAGGACGAGCTGACATGCTCGACATATTCGCGCTGTTTTTGATTCAGCGGCCCGGTCGTGGGCAGTGAAAGCAGTTCGGTGAAGCCGATGATGTTGGTCAGCGGCGAACGCAGCTCGTAGGACACGTGCTGGACGAAGTCGTTCTTGAGCTGGTCGGACTTCTCCAGCGCCTCGTTCTTG